>WNFR01000794.1_pt1 | contig 32288 bp, 23 predicted proteins | sample 5400221 | NCBI WGS metagenome assembly WNFR01 (sample SAMN13153357, study PRJNA577476) | soil metagenome | isolation source: 40 cm soil under Madrone tree | place: USA:California | collected 2016-06-14
CTCGCGAAGCCAGGTCGGCTTCTCTCTCTTGAAGTCCTCGCTCAGCTTGGCGAGCAGCTTCAGTGAATTCCCTCCTGGCGGCGCTGAGTAGAGGCTGCTTCTCGGCGAACTCGCGCAATGCTGCGATCTGCTTGACATCCAACTCGGGCGCAATTTGGCCGGGTTGAACTCCGGCTGCTCTGAAATGATCCGCAGCGATGTTGTCCAGGACAACACTGTAATCCCTCGCCTTAATCGACTGTGCTTCAGCCCGTCGGAGCTGTTCCCGACCTATGTCCCCAATCTCTTGTCTCTCCCTTTTCTGTTTCTCGCTGTCGGTGAAGTGCCTGATCACCGCTTCCAGCGTGTTCCTCGGTTGCACGTCGCGCAAGCTCTTGGTGTAGTCGAGTCCGTGCGCGTCTCTGAGCGGAACCTGTCTAAACTCACCGTACTGGATGGCGGCCCGTAGCCGCTCGGCTTCTCTTAACATTTCCATGCGTGCCATAACTGCATGGCCCTTCACTTTAGATAAGGCTTGATCAGTCGGCTCCCTTAACACATTGTCCCTGACCTGGCTGTATACGAGCGCCAGCAGCCGAGCGTCCTTGTTGCGAGTTGCGATTTCTGCCATCTTCCCGAGTTCGTCTTTCTGGAAGACTGGCAGTGGCATCGCCTTCCCCTCCCGAGACCGCGCTTGCTGCGCCTGCTCAGCTTGTTTACTGGCAACATCGTACTTGAGCCCAGCGGCGCCAAGCGTTTTCTGTACGGAGGCGTCCTTGGCCAAGAGTTGCTTCTGCACGTCTCTCTTAACGTCACCAAGGTAGTCTATCTGCCCTTGTATCGACTCTCTCTTGCTAGGCCGGAGGAAGTTGTAAAGCTTAAACTTTTCTTCGGTTTTGCTTTTTATTTCTTGCTCCACCTCCTTCAGCGATAGCTTTCGGTCCCATCCTTCGACTTCAAACTTCCAGAAATGCCGCGTGGTCCGGAATGCTTCGGCCTTACCCTCGGCGTCGCTCAATTCTGCTCCAGCAAGCACTCGGGCGGCCTGAATGCGAGCGGCTGCATGCTCCTTCTTCACAGGTAGATTATGGGAAACCCAGTATTCCTTAAGCTGCTTGCACTCCTCGGTGGTGTACACGACTGCGGGCAGTCGTTCTTTTCCATCCTGCTTTCGCGCGGCGATGGTCCGTGTCGTTTCCTCGCAGGGTCACATTGGAGCCGAAGTACTGCAAGCACCCTCTCATTGGGTGCTCGTCACTCTTATCCTTTCAGGATCTTCACTAATTTATCGGTGGCGGCTTGCTGCATCGTAGGAAGAACGTGGCTGTACGTGTCGAGCGTCAATACAATCGACGCGTGACCCAATCGTTCGCTCACAGCCTTCGGATTCTCACCGGCCGCAAGAAGAAGCGTAGCGCAGGAATGCCGAAGATCATAGGTGCGAATGTCCTCCAGCTTCGCCTTCTCGAGTATAGGCTTGAAGTGGCGGCGCTGCAGATTTCGCATCGAGAGCGGACTACCAACGTTCGAGGCGAACACCAGGTCGTTATTCTCCCAGGCCGATCCAAGCTTTAACCTCGCTTCGTTCTGAGCTCGTTTATGAGCGTCGAGCTTGCGAATAAGATAAGAGGGAAAGGGAATGCATCGCCGCGAGCCTGGGGTCTTCGTCGGCTGAAGCGACCATCCACCACCTTTCCTGTTTCGCACAAGAACGCGCTGTATGGTAGCGGTCCCCTTTTCAAATCCAGATCGCGCCACGTGAGAGCGAGGTATTCTTCCGGACGCATTCCCGTGATAAGGGCGAATTCAAGTAAGAGACCGTGTTTGCTCCTTGCGCACGCTTTTAGAAAGGCCTGCGCCGCTTCCGGTGATAGGGCTTTCATTTCCTTCTTCACCCTGCGCGGAAGCTTCAGCTCGCGCGCAGGATTGCTCGTTAGAAGCTTAAAAGGTATTACGGCTTCTTTGAGGGCCTTTTGAAGAACTGAATGAGCATACTGGATTGTCTTCGACGATAAGCCCCGCGAGGCCATATCGGTTATCACGTTCTGTATATCCATCGGCTTCACCGATGTGAGGCGCTTCTTCCCAAGCACCGGCCGGAAGTATAAGCGCAGAAGACTCTCATAATCCCCGTGCGTCCGATCCGAGATTGTGCCCTCTATCATACTGAGCCACTTATCAAGGTAGCTGTCCAAGCCATCACGGTTTTCAAACGACTCGGTTCCGTTCGCAAGGTCGTTCTCGATCTCGCGCAACAGTGTCTTTCCCTCGCTTCGAGTCTCCACCTTGCGCCAAATCTGTTTCTTTTTTCCGGTGGAGTCTCGATAGACTTTGCGAATATACAATTTTTGATCCCGCTCAATCAGTCCTTTCATGTCTACACTCCCATCTACACTTTTGTCTTGCATTCTAAGCACAAGAGCAAACGAGAGTAAACGAAAAAATGCAAAAATGCTAAGGAAAATGCTACTTGTGTGTGCTGATGTTGACGGAGGTTCAATCTGCTAATGTCTTTTAACCAGCGGGTCGCAGGTTCGAGTCCTGCACGGCTCACTTTGCATACGAGCATTTAGGGCTACCGGAAATGGTAGCCCTATCTTGCGTCTACAGGTTCATCTACAGGTACATAACTGCCCAGGTCTTCCCGTCTGGCGGGCACCAGGTGATGACGCGATCTCCTTGCCTGAATTCAGTGACATTCGCTCCATTTCGCTCCACGACACCGGCTGCATCCATGCCGGTGACGAATGGAAGGGCGAAGTCTAGATAGCCCGCGCGCGCGATGTGACCGGCGCGTTGTTTGGAGTCGGCTGGATTGACACCCGAATGGCCGACCCGGATCAATACTTCACCATCTTGCGGCTCGGGGATGGGCGCGTCCCTCAAGCACAAGACGTCCGGCTCACCGTAGCGTTCGAAAACCATTGCTCGCATACGTAACACCTCCGGTACCTACGTGAATTAGCTTGCGATTGAGCACTAGCCCAAGCGCTCGGTGCATCGCCCTCACATCCGCCCATCTGGGACCGGCATCCACATTACGCACGACGATCTAGCCCGCCACGACAGACCGCCAGCTGCGCGAGCACGGAGATGTCTGTTGCGGCGAGTTGCCGCGCGAGAGACAAGGCGCGCTCGAAGTCGGCGCGCCCAAGTGCTTCAAATGTGTCTCCAAAACGGGAGCCATAAAGCTCGCGCGGTTCGTATTCTTCCGAAGCACCTGAATTTGAACGCTCGGGCTCGGACGCTTCCCCTAGACCCATGACCTTATTGATCGTCTCAACTGCCATCTGCATGACTTCGAAGCCGCGCCTCGCATCAAATTCGGTAAAGCTCCCGGCAATCCCGCTCAGTGCCAAGGCGCGGGCCATTGAAGGCTGCGGCTGCAGGGCACAGCTTGCGGCCTCGTCGAGCAAGTCGGTTCCCCGAGATCCATCCTTCTTATCCAGCGCTGTCCTTGCGAGACCCGTCAGTAAGCTCGCGCGTGCGGCCGCGTCTTCAATGAAGCGGGAGACGGCAACCGCGCTATCGAGCCGTCCTGCCGAGCCGTGTCGGCGCGCGATCTGAGTCATGACCCGGTCACGTATTGCGGCGGCCGCGACCTCTGCTGCGGCGGCTTGCGCCCGGCTCATTTCCCCTCTGGCAAGCCAGGCAAACGCCGCTCGGGCGTATAGCAGGTCGCGATCGACGGCGGTAGAAGAGGTGCTGGCTTCACGCACAATCTCGTTCGGATCACTCGGATAGACCGGATCCGGCACAATTGCCTGGGCACTCACGATGATAGCGCTCAATTCCGCGATCTTGCGGTTGAATTGGCCGAGTCTGGCCGGCATGTAGCGCGCGAACAGATCGCCAAGCTGTCGCCCGATGAAATAGATCAGGGCTTCATCCTCAGCATCTATGCCTTGTTTAGCGGGCACATCGCCTCGCCGACCTGCGGCCATCGGGCCGCGCCGCGTCAACTGTGCCAACGCGCAATTAAGGAATCGCACGACCACGCCGCTCTCGACGGGTTTCTTAGCTATAGCGTCTGTGGCCGAAACAAGAAATGCTCCCAGTGTGTGAAGCCCGTTAAGATCGACAACTCTCGAGCGTTCCAGGCAGCCCAGCGCATGCGCAAAGAGCAGATCCGCGCGCCCGGCATCCGCCGCGCGCAACGACAGCAACAGCCGCGAGAAATGCGGTGATACGCCGAAGGCCAGACTTAATTGAGCGAGGGCCATCGCCCGCATCGGATCGCGCTCCGCAATCTGAAGTGCGACGCTCACCAAAAGATCGCGACGCTGGACATCGCTTTGGTTAGAGTCGGCACTCGGCGATGCGTTAAATATCGGGCGGCTGTCATAATTGCGAATTCTCGATATTGCGGCGCTCGCACAGCCCGCACTCGCTCGGGCGACCGAAAACGTAAAGGCGCGTGCCAGGTCTTCGGCCAGCCCTCCGTCGCGCGCCGCGATCTCACGAAGCAGCTCGACCCGTAGGTGCTGACTGGCGATCGCCGCAATGGCGGGACGGGAAGGGCGATGCATAGGCCAGGCTTCGGGCATGGCGCGGTCGTTACAATTAGAATCCTGGACAAGGGATTGGAACGCGTGGCGATAGATGGCGCGCGCCCGCTCGCGATCATAGGGCCACAGTAGGGTCGCTGCTTGTGCTTGCGCACGCACGGCGAAGGAGACATCGGCGGACAAACTGGCCTGGTCTGCCAACGGCGCGAGCAGCCGTATGATTCGGTCATTGTGTTGCGGAATCACTAGCGCATCGGGGCGAGTGGCTCCGGGCCGCGCGACTTGAGCGTTCAACGTGATGGCGTTGATCAGAATGATACCGATAAGCGGCGCGATGGCGCGTGGCGCGCCAAAGCCGTTTCTAAGAATGATGCCCTTTCTGAATCGCATGCGAACGCCTCCCGTGGTGATGACTCACTGAGTGATCTCCGTTGATAGCTCGACGACCTGCCCGGCGCGGAGGACCCTGGCAACCAACTGCTCGCCGGGTTTCAGATTGCTCAGGCTCTCATAAATCCTCTGGAAGGACGCGTTCCCTTCGAGAACCTCAATCCCATTGACCGAGAGGATGACGTCGCCGCCCAGCAGCAGGTCGCTCCCTTCGATTGAGGCGCGTAGTGTGCCGGGCCTGATCCCCAGGCGCCAACCCGGAGAGCCCTCGGCAACCCGCTGTACCAAGAACCCGGCTGGCTGTGGCAGGTTGAGCACCCCGGCGAGGTAGCCCTGAACCGGAATGCCTTCCATCCCCGACCAGAAGGGCTTCTGCTCGAGAAGAATGCGCGCCATCTTTGAGGTCGCGGCGAACCCAATACCCTCGAAGCCGCCGGACCGGCTCAGGATGTTACTGACTATGCCGATCACTTCCCCCTTCCAGTCGAACATGGGACTTCCTGAATTCCCGCCGTTGATCGCGGCGTCGGTCTGGAAGAACTCCCATGCCGACATGCCCGGGAGACGGCTCTTCGGGGCCGCCCGTCCGCTGACGTGGCCCACGGTGAGAGTGAGCGAGAGGCCATAGGGCGCGCCGACGACGAACACCTCATCGCCCACCTCGACTTGATCCGAGTCGCCGAGTTTGGCGGGCGCAACGCCCGGCGGGACCAAGTCGAGTTGCAGCAGCGCGACGTCGGCATTAGTGGCTGAAGAGACTACGCGAGCGGTAACAATCTGGCCATCGGCGAATTCAACGAAGACCTTGTCTACTGCCTGGACCACGTGCGCGGCAGTCAATACCTTGCCGTTGTCTGAGATCAAAACTCCGGATGCAAGGCCGGCCGAACTCACCATCCCCTGACGGGGCAAGGGGGCGACGGTCCGCTCTACGGTCCTGACCACGACGACGGACCGTCTCACTCTGCGAAAGGTATCTCGAAGTTGTTGCCCGTTTGCTCCGGCCGGGTCACCTACAAGCGGCATGAACAGGATCAATAGGAGGATGATAGCCAACAAGAGCTTAAGTCTCTCTCTCATATCGTGACCTCAGAATTCTTTGGTATTGATTTGCGCCAATTGATCGCTTCCTCTGTTTCTTCATTGTGCTAACCTCGATTTCGCGACCCGGAATTCAGAGCTTATTCAGCCCGTTAAGTGCGGCCACCTTGTAAGCCTCGGCAAAACTCGGATAGTTGAAGACGCTGTCGCGGAAGAACTCGACTGTACCGTCCAGCGCCATCAGCATCTGGCCGATATGAATAATTTCGGTCGCGTTCTCCCCGATGGCGTGGACGCCCAGCACCTTCAACGTCTCAGGGTGGAAGAGAAGCTTCAACATCCCCGTATCGTCTCCGACGATCTGCCCTTTTGCGATTTCCTCATACCTCGCCACACCGATCTCGTATGGGATTCCGGCGCTGGTCAGTTCCTGCTCTGTCTGGCCGATCATCGAGATTTCCGGGATGGTATAGATGCCGTGTGGGAACAGCGATTGGTTGCTTGTCGATGGCCGTCCGAACATGTGATGAACCGCCAGTCGGCCCTGCTCCATGGACGTGGCCGCCAAAGCCGGAAAGCCGATGCAATCACCTGCGGCATAAATGTGATTCACGGCTGACTGAAAATGCTCGTTGACCGGGATCCGTCCCCGCCCGTCCGCTTCTAGATCGGCCGCCGACAGATTGAGCAGATCCGTATTGGCCTGCCGCCCGACGGCGTAAAGCAGCCCCTCCGCGTGCAGACGTTTGCCGCTCTCGAGCCCGACCTCCACCATGCCTCGCTCACCCACCTTGACCGTGGTGACTTTCTCGCCGAGACGAAAGATGGCTTCCTGTCGCCGCATGTGATAGCTCAGCGCTTCCACGATCTCGTGATCGACAAAGTCAAGCATGGCGGGCCGCTGGTCGATGACAGTTACTTTAACGCCGAGCGCCGTCACCATCGAGGCGTACTCAAGTCCGATCACCCCGGCTCCCACCACGATAAAATCGCGCGGTATACTGCTGGCCTGCCCGATCTGATCTGCGTCCATCACCCCATTGCCAAACGGGATCTCGGGCGGTCGTGCCGCGCGCGAGCCGCAGGCGATCAGGACGTAGTCTGCCTCTACACTCTGCACTCCCTGTCTTCCTTCAACCTCCAGCGTATGCGGACGAGTAAAGCGAGCCGTGCCGTCGATCGTAGTCACTCCGTTGCGTGCGAGCTGGTCTCTGATGACAGCCATCTCTCGGGCGACCACCGTGTTCACGCGCTCCATTAGATCAGTGACGCTGATCTCCTGTTTGAGTTTGTAATCGCGGCCGTAAAAGGCGCGCTGCCGGTAGCCGGTCAGATAGAGCACTGCTTCGCGTAGCGTCTTGCTGGGGATGGTTCCGGTGTGCAGAGACATGCCGCCGATCATCTCGCGGCGGTCAATAATCGCAACGCGTTTGCCGAGTTTGGCTGCGGCAATCGCGCCCTTTTGACCGGCAGGCCCGCTGCCGATAACAACCAGATCAAAATGATTTGAGCCTAGGGTCTTGCTTTGCCTACTGTCGATGGGGATGGTGGGGCTGACTGCGGCCGCGCTCCGCTCTTGCTCAAGGTTGAAGCCGCAACGCCTGCAGAATCGGTCTTGCTGGGAAGTGGCAAACCCACAAAGCGGACAGGTGATTAGGACCGCTCGCTCCTCTTGATTCTGATCGCTCGCCATCCGAGCCGGCTCGGCAGCATCCGGAATGATCGAAATTGATTCCGTCATTGTCTCTTCCATCCGTCGCTCACGATCTGGTTTGATTTGCAAACTGAGAACTGACAACTGAGAACCTTCCCTACGCTGCCAGTGCCATCTCCTTCGCCACCTCCGCCACTCGCGCGTACGATTGCAGCCGATCTTCATGCTTGTAGGCGTCCGTTACCACGATGACTTCATCTGCTCCAGTCTCGCTCACCAGCTTTGCCAATCCTGCTTTCACCGTCGATCTCGATCCGACTATGGCCGCCCGCAGTCTGCTCATCACTACCGCGCTCTCCATCTCGTTCCACAGCGGCTCCATCGAATCCACCGGCGGCAATAGCTCCACCGACTGGTTCCGAATCGAGCGCAGGAGCCGCTGTTGTGGCGTGGTAAACAGTCGCCGCGCGGCCTCGTCGGTTTCCGCGACAATCACCTGCACTGCGACCATCAGATGAGGCCGACGGATCGCATTGCTGGGACGAAAATTATCGCGGTAGATTCGCGCGGCGGACTCTAGATATTCCGGAGCGAGGTGCGCCGCAAAAGCAAACGGCAAACCTTCCATCGCCGCGAGTTGTGCACTGGAATCGCTGGACCCAAGCAGCGTGATCGGCACATTGCTGCCTTGCCCGGGAATCGCCTTAACCACCTGTCCAGGCGTCGCCGGACCAAGGTAGGTACGCAATTCCTTTAGCAGCGCGGGAAAATCCTCCCCGGTTTGATTCAAGCCGCGCCGCAGAGCGCGCATCGCTGCAAAGTCACCGCCAGGTGCTCGACCCAACCCCAGATCAATCCGCCCCGGATATATCGCCTCCAGCGTTCCGAACTGCTCCGCTATCACCAGCGGTGCGTGGTTCGGCAACATGACTCCCCCGCTGCCCACGCGAATGGCTGTGGTTGCGCCGGCCACGTGCCCAATCAGCACCGGCGTTGCTGAACATGCCAGCCCTTCAATCGAGTGATGTTCTGCCAGCCAGAAGCGCTTGTAGCCAAGAGCCTCCACGTGCCGAGCTAGGTCCACCGATCGCGCAATCGCGGTGCCAGGACTATCGCCGATGTGCATCCCCACCAAGTCGAGAACTGATAGTGCCAATCCGTTTTTCATGCCGATTAGATCCCCAAACTCACAATCTCTTCGACGACAGCCGCGAGCATCAGTCGCCGGTTGCCGGTGCAGGCGCGTCCGGTGCGCCCTCCGGCGCGAACTTCTTGGCCGCGCCTGAAAGCTTCTCCACTACATAGAAACTGACTGGGATAATAAAGATGGCGATGAGTGTTGCGGCCAGCATACCGACGATTACGAGCGTCCCCAAGATACGCCTCCCCGCCGCACCGGAGCCCGACGCGATCCACAGTGGCACGCAGCCCCCGATGAACGCGAACGACGTCATCAGAATTGGTCGCAGACGGACGCGGGCTCCCCCAAGTGCCGCGTCTAACAGGCTGCGTCCCTTCTCCAACTCGACCTTGGCGAACTCGACGATCAGGATCGCGTTCTTCGCCGCCAGGCCGATGAGTACGATCAAACCGATCTGCCCGTACACGTTCAAGTCGTAGCCGCGCAGCAATAGGCCGGCGAACGCGCCGAACACCGCTATCGGCACCGTCAGCAGCACCGAGAACGGCAGCGACCAGCTCTCATAGAGCGCTGCCAGGATAAGGAAGACAAAGACCAATGATAAGCCGAAAGAGGTCAAAGAAGACCCCGAGGCCTTCTTCTCCTGATAAGAGAGGTCGGCCCAATCGTACCCAATCTCAGGCGGAAGTGTTTGCTTCGCAACTTCTTCAAGCGCAGCCATGGCTTGGCCCGAGCTGTAGCCGGGCGCGGCGCTGCCAATCACCTGGGCGGCCCGGTAGAGATTGAAGCGATTGGTGTATTCCGGACCACTAATGGTGCGCGTGGCCAGCAGCGACGAAAGTGGAACCATGTTTCCGTCGTTATTGCGCACAAAGTAACTGCGGATGTCCTGATCGGTGCGGCGCTCTTCGCCCTCTGCCTGCAGGAACACGCGCCACTGCCGGCCAAACCGGTTGAATTGGTTCAGATATAGGCCGCCCAGATAAGCTTGCAAGGTCTGGTACACATCGGCTATCGCAACGCCCTGCTTCAATACTTTGTCGCGATCTACATCGGCGTATATTTGTGGGACCGAGGCGGTGAACGGTGAAACGACTCCAGCCAACTCCGACCGCTGGCGGCATGCGGCCAGGAAGGATTGCAGATTCTGGTCGAGGAATTCGACAGTCCCGCCGCTTCGATCCTGCAACCAGAACGAAAACCCACCGGCATTACCGAGTCCGGGGATCGCCGGCGGCATGAAAGCGAAGGCGATTGCTTCAGACACTTCGCTCGCCAGTCTCTCGTTGACGCGCTTCAGGATTTCCTGCGCCGTATCTTCGCGCTCATCCCAGGGTTTGAAACTGAGGAAGAATAATCCCTGGTAAGAAGCTGACGTACGAGTCAGCAGACTGAAACCGCCGATCGTGGTGGTGTACTGGACGCCTTCGGTCTGGGCGAGAATGCCTTCGATCTTTTTCAGCACTTCGTCGGTTCTCGAAAGTGACGCCGCCGCCGGAAGCTGGACGTTGAGAAAGGCGTAACCATAGTCTTCTTCCGGTAGAAAACCAGCCGGCAAACGGTTGCCGATGACGCCATCTGCCACGGCGAAGCCGGCGAGAATCAACATCGCAACGGCGGCCTTCCGGACAAGGGCGTGGCTCCAGTTGATATACCCGCGGGTAGCCTTCTCAAACAGTCGATTAAAGCCGCCGTAGAAACGGGCGAGCAGGCCGCGCGGGGCCCGGCGCGGCCTGAGCAGGAGAGCCGAGAGCGCTGGAGATAGGGTCAGCGCGTTGAAGGCCGAAATGAGCACGGAGATCGCAATGGTCACCGCGAATTGATTGTTCAGCCGTCCTTGAACGCCACCCATAAACGCAACAGGCAGGAACACCGAAGCGAGAATCACTGCAATGGCGATTACCGGCCCCGAGACATCTTTCATCGCCTGGATCGTGGCCTCACGCGGAGACTTTCCCTCCTCGATGTGATGTTCAACCGCTTCGACCACCACAATCGCGTCGTCGACCACAAGGCCGATGGCCAACACCAGACCGAAGAGCGAGAGGGTGTTGATCGAGAAGCCCAGCAAGGGAAAGACCGCGAAGGTGCCGATCAGCGACACCGGCACTGCTATCGCAGGGATGAGAGTGGCGCGCCAGTTCTGCAGGAAGAGGAAGACGACGATCAAGACCAGGATCATGGCTTCGACCAGCGTCTCGACAATCTCGTGAATACCTTCGGTCACCGGCAGCGTGGTGTCGAGCGTCACCGCGTAATCGAGGTCCGACGGGAAGCGGCTCTTAAGTTCCGCCATCGTCTGCTTGAGGCCTTCGGCTACGGCAAGCGCGTTCGAGCCGGGTGCCTGAGACACTGCAATGATGGCCGCAGGCTGGCCGTTCATACGCGAACTCTGTTGATAGTTAAGGGCGCCGAGTTCGATCCGGGCCACGTCCTTGAGCCGCACCACCGAGCCGTCAGGATTGGAGCGAACGACGATCCGTCCAAATTCCTCCGGCGTCTCGAGCCGGCCCTGCGCGCGGACGGTGTAGGTCTTCTCCATGCCTGTCGGCATCGGCTCGGCACCGACCTGCCCAGAGGGGTTGACATTACTTTGCTGCCTGACAGCGTTAGCGAGGTCTGGAACCGAGAGACCGAGCTTAGAGAGCAGATCCGGCTTGACCCAGATGCGCATCGCGTAATCGCTGACTCCGTAGAGGCGCACCTCGCCTACCCCCGGCACACGATAGAGTGTGTCATTGATGTTGATGTTGGCGTAGTTGGCGAGGAAGAGCGAATCATAGGTCTTCTTTGGGGAGTAGAGCGCAAAGACCAGCATTGGAATGCCGGTAGACTTTCGAGTCGTCAGCCCGAACTGATTGACGTCAGCCGGGAGGTTTGGCTGAGCCTGCGCGATGCGGTTCTGGACGTTGACCTGATCGATATTGACGTCGGTCTCAACACCGAAGGTGACGGTCAACTGCTCGGTGCCATCGTTGGCGTTGGTGGACTGCACGTAGAGCATGTTGTCGACGCCGTTCATCTGCTGCTCGAGCGGGGTGGAGACCGACTGTTCGATGGTGACGGCATCGGCCCCGGTGTACGTGGTCGAAACAATGATCTGCGGCGGTACGATGTCAGGGAGCTGGGCCAGCGGCAGACCGCGCATCGCGATTAGCCCCAGCACCACAGTTACGATTGCGATAACCAAGGCCACAATCGGCCGCCGAATGAAAAAATTGGAAATCATATCTCGTCCTTTCGGGTCCCCTACCTTGCGACTTGTGTTCTTTGGCTTACAGGGACTCCTGCCGCGTTAAGCGACTGAAGGATTACTCTCTCGACCTTCTCGATACTCTCGGGCTTCACCACGTAAGCCTGAGCGCCAGCAGAGAGAGCGTGTTGTATGTCACTTTCATTCGCCACAGCCGAATAAAAGATTACGGGCGTGCACGGATCGAACTGACGAATCTGCCGGCATAGCTCGATGCCCGTACCGTCAGGGAGCCAGTTGTCCAGCAAGTAAAGGTCAAAGAGACGGCTTTGGGCCAACAGCAGGCCGCCGACCATCGAGTCAGCGGTGACAATCTCAAATTGGGGAAAGCAGAAGGCGATCAACTCGCAAGTGTCGTCATCATCATCGACGAACAGGATGCGTTTTTTGTCCGGCCCCGCAATCGCGTCTATTCCCTTTGGCCTTCTCGATGACGGGATTGTGAAGAAGGTGTCATCGCAAATCGACTGTCGCTGTTCAGAAGACGAAAGCCGCGCAACGCCTTTTGTATGTTGATGCGTTTGTGGTCTCATAGTTGAGCTCCCTCCGCACATGAATCCCGAAATTTGATTTCTACTGCGCTGACGTCGAAAGCTTGGCAAGCGGCTTAGGATTGACTACAGCATCCGGCCTGACTTTTTGCGTGCCTTCGGCGACAACTCTCTCGCCCGGCTGCAAGCCCTCTTCAATCACCCAGAGCGCGCCGACGCGATCGCCCACTTTCACCGTGCGAATACTCACTTTGTTGTCAGCGTCCACCACTGCGACGCCGTAGCTGCCCTGCAACTCGGTCACTGCACGCTGCGGAACGAGCAACGCGCCTTTCTTTGTGCTGGTCACCGCACGGACTTTGGCATATTGGCCGGGGCGCAAGGTGTTTCCCGGATTCGGAAAGAGACCCGCTATGCTGATTGCGCCTGTCTTCTCATCCACCTGCCGGTTGGCAACAAAAAACGGCCCTTCTGCGGATAAGTCGTGCCATCAGCCAGCACTAACTCCAACTCCAACCTGCTCTCGCCCGCGCCCCATTTGCTCTGAATCGGAGAGCGCCTGGAATAGTTGAGATACTCTTGCTCGCCAAGCGTGAAATTGACTTTGATCGGATCCACGGTCGAAACCGTGGTGAGCGGCGGGCCGGTGGGATTCTGCGGGTTGACCAGATTACCGACCTGTACGGTGGCCACGCCGGCGATGCCGTCAATCGGCGCGACGATGTGCGTGAAGCCGAGGTTAAGGTCTGCCGTTCGAACTGCGGCTTCGGCGGCTTTGATCTGCGAGCGCGCCGAATTTATGACGGCCCGAGCCGTATCGACGCCGGCCGCGGCAGCTTCGACGTTCGCTATGGCGGCACGGTTAACCTGCACCGCATTATCGTATTCCTGTCTGCTCACCACGCCGGTCTGAATGAGCTGCGTGTAACGGTCTGCATCGAGCTGCGTCTTGGCTTGGTTTGCCTCGGCCTGCGCCAGACTGGCCTGGGTTTGTTGCAACTGCGCCTCGGCCTGTCCGAGTTGTCCTTGCGCTTTGGCGAGTTCGCCGTTGGCTTGATCTACAGTCGCCTGAAACGGGCGCGGGTCGATCTCAAACAGCAACTGGCCCTTCTTCACGAAAGACCCTTCCGTGTAGTCCTTGGTGAGCAGGTAGCCGGTCACTTGTGATTTGATATCGGCATTGACCGTGCCGTCGAGTGTGCCGATCCATTCACTGTAAATCGGCACGTCCTTCTGCTCGACCGTGACGACTTCGACTTCGGGAGGGGTTGGCGGCGGCGCCGTTACCTTGCCCTTTGAGGGGCCCAGAGTAATAAACATAACGACAAGCAGCAAACAACCAATCGCCCCGCCCATTCGTAACTTGGATTTCAAGATCGTCTTCATTGCACACCTCTGATATTCGTCCGGTCATCGTACCGTGGGCTGCTTCTGCCCTTCCGGCAAGAGAATCGGATGTCTATGGGTTGGCTGCTTGCTCGCGTCAACCAGCAAGCAGCCTTCTCACCTTTCAGGTTCTTTTGGATCCCGCAACAGGCGATGGGCCTATTGTGGGCTGTCAGTCAGTGATTGGCACGACCTCTACGCGTTGTGGATCAGCCTGAGCCAGGTCCTTCTCGACTGAACGTTCGGTTCGTGATTTACGCAGTTCATAGCCCTCCAATCCTGTCGACCAGATTTGACGGAGGAAGTATTCATCTCCATAGCGATAGAAGACGAGCTTCGCCTCCCCTTGCGGGACGAGACGCTCGGCAGATCGCGCCATGAAGACCAGTGTTCTTCTCTCATCCCAATTCGTTAGCATCAGCACTCCCTGGGCCGTTGTATGTGGGCGCAAGGAATAATCGCCGGCTGGGAATCTTGCATCCCCGACGATGAAGTCGAAGGGCACGGTTACCCGGAGTCGTAAGTCAGATTGGGCGTTGACGGGCATAAGCGCTGTCAACGCGACTGACAAGCCAATAAATCCCCGTACCAAAGATAATTTCAACCATTGCGTATTCATAAGCACTCCTTTACATCTTCAGGCGTAAGCCGGGAGACTCGGCGCCTGTTCGTTCAACACGTTGTTGAGCCTGTTGTATGACTCACAATCACTCCTCAACCAACTAAAATCTGTTCGTTGGACGGTCGCTTATACTTCTTCATTCGCACAACACACCCACCCTCGGGGTGGGCAGAATACTGGACCTCGTCCATCAATGCGCGTATCAAAAAGATTCCCCGGTTCGAGGGCTTGAGTAAGTTCTCCGCGGCTAGCGGGTCGGCCAGACATGTCGGGTCGAACCCCTGGCCGTAGTCCCGTACATAGATAGTCATAGCCTCGCGCTCGATGAGAAATTGAACGTCAATCCGCTTATCGTGTGAATAGTGGTTGCCATGAATGATCCCGTTAACGACCGCCTCGCGTATTGCCAGTTCGATCCAGGTCGAGTCGTCTTCGTCAAAGCCCATCTTTGCAGTAACGCTTCGGGCGACCAGCTCTACCATCTCAACAAGTTCGAGCTTGCTGTCTATCGAAAGCGCTACAGTCTCGTTGACCGGTTGGGTGATATCTTCTAGCGGTGTAGGGTGCTGTGCTTTCGCCGGCGCTTCATCCGAGAGGACAACCTCACGCCAGAAGATATTCGGCTTTGGATCAGCAGCTTCTTCGGTCTTCAGGCCCATGATTATTCCTCCTTTTCCACTTCGGCTTCGATCTCGCCAACGATCGCGTTCATCACTAATCCGGCTGACTCGAGTCTGACACCCTGTCGCCGCATTCTGGTCAGAAGTTCTCTCCCCTCGTAGTCAATGAAAGTCACTGCCGTCAAATTCACCAGCATCGTGCTGGATGGTTCAACAGCCAATACGCTTTCCCAGCACTTCTCCAATTCCTTTACCCACGGCCCTACCAGCTTCCCTTCAATAACGAAGCTCGTCACCCTTGGCTTATCGTGGATCGTAATTCTGAGCATCACTGATTTCTAACATTGCCTGGTTCCCTGCTTTGCGAAGTGCGCCACGTAGCTGGCGGGAGCTTCCCGTTGCTGCCCGCCATCACTGCCCGCCGCAGCGCACCAGGCTAAAGAGCAGAAGTTTTTCTTCGCTCTGTTTTTCTTTGCGCTTTGTAGCCACGGCACCACATCACGCTACAAAGTGGAAGCTGGAGGCCCATCGTTCAACGAGCGGTGCGCGGTACTTTGAGCCTCGCTCTTGAGCAGCCTCCGCTTCCAATGTGGGTAAGGGCAACGGACGTGCCGAAACAAGACGCGCCAGTGCGGCTGCCAATTTGTTGAATATAGAAGGTAATCAAAAAAGGCGGGATCCAGAATCAGTGTTGAAAGTCGAAACCGTCGTCGTCACCGGGATAAAATCTGGTCCGCTTGAATTGCGCCGAGACTGACTGAGCGTATAGTATCAGCTAAGAATCCTGGACTGGAGCATTGGGCGATGAGTACGGACCTGCGACTTGCGTCGGGAGGCACTGCTCGGCGCTATGAAGCGCTGCCTCGCATCTTTGAGGCGCTCTGCTGCTGTAGCGAACCGGAAGAGGTTGCACGAGTTCTTGCCGATCATCTGGAGGGAGTCATCCATTTCGACCATCTTGACGTGGTGGTTTTGAAGGAGAATTCCAACGAGATCGAATGGCACGCGTGGGGCAAAGGCCAGGTACCTTTGCCGTGGGACGGAGGCGCTGAGCCCGTGCCGAATCTCGAAGAGCTGCCAATCTGGCGTTTTTACACCAGCCAGGAACCGATCCACATTGCTGACTGGAACAATGATGAAAGATCTCGGCCGCTGCGGGAATCCCTCAGCGCAGCAGGCGACGATATCGGCTCGGTTATTTGTGTTCCCCTGACTACGTCACACCGGCGGCTTGGTACATTGGGTATCGCCAGCCGTCCTGGCATTTCCTATAGCGCTGAAGAGTTCGCCTTCGTACGGCTAATTGCGCTTGTGGTCGCATTCGCCATTGATGACGGCCTTAATCTCAGGCGGGCGCAGGCTGCGCAAGCGGAACTACAGCGTCAAAACGACCGGCTCCAGTTGCTCCTGAACCTGTCGAACCGAATCACATCAAACCTCGAGCTTCGCGAGCTGTTGCGCGCCATATCCGCGGAGGTCCGTGAAGTCATACACGCTGATGCCGTTGTCGTTTCGATGCTCGATGCTGCGTCGGGAAAGTTCAGGGTATTTGCCCTGGATTTTCCGGACGGCAAAGGGGTCATACGGGAAGAGCTGCTCTGTGCACCAAGCGTTGATGTTAAGAAAGCGATGGATACCTTGAAACCGGTAGTCTTTGACACGCGTGAACGTGACCAACTCGTGCCTGAGCCACATGAATTGGCGGTTGCGGAGGGGGTAATAGCCGCCTGCAATATTCCGCTCGTGAATCGCGGCCGATTCCTGGGAATTTTGTCGGTTTTACGTACGACAGAAACTCCGTTTACACCAGAGGATGTCGATTTCCTCAGTCGAGCCTCAGGCCAGATAGCAATCGCGATTGAAAATGCATTGGCGTATCGAGAGATTTCCGAACTCAAAGACAAACTCGCCCAGGAGAAGCTCTATCTGGAAGAAGAGATTCGCAGCGAGATGAATTTTGAGCACATCGTTGGGAACAGCGCGCCGATAAAGTCCGTCCTTGAACTCGTCGAGACGGTCGCTCCCAGCGATTCCACCGTCTTGCTGCTTGGCGAGACTGGAACTGGAAAGGAGTTGATCGCTCGCGCGATTCACGACCACAGCCGGCGCAAAGACCGCACTTTTGTAAAGCTCAACTGTGCCGCCATCCCTACGGGCCTGTTCGAGAGCGAATTGTTTGGACATGAAAAAGGAGCCTTCACGGGGGCGATCAGCCAAAAGATCGGACGGCTGGAACTCGCTGACCACGGCACGCTTTTTCTGGATGAGGTTGGAGACGTCCCCCTGGAAATCCAGCCAAAGCTCTTGCGTGCTCTGCAGGAGCGCGAATTCGAGCGCCTTGGCAGTATCCGCACGAAGAAAGTGGATGTACGGCTGGTGGCGGCCACCAACAGAGACCTGGAAAGCATGATCGCAGATCGCGAATTTCGCAGCGACCTTTATTACAGGCTGAATGTCTTCCCGATTCGCATCCCTCCTTTACGTGAGCGAAGAGAAGATATTCCGCTGTTGGCTCGCTACTTCGTCCAGAAGTTCGCCCGGCAGATGCAAAAGCAGATCGAAACCATTCCGGCAACCGCGATGAAAGCCCTTAGTGATTCGGACTGGCCGGGAAACATCCGGGAGATGGCAAACTTCCTCGAGCGGGCCGTGATTCTCACGCGCGGCAGGTCGCTGGAGGTGCCACTCACGGAATTGCATCATGCGAGCATTGATATATCTGTTGGTAACCTAGGCCTTCGCGGGCGGGAGGAGATCGTCCGAATTGTGAGAGAAACAATCAGCGAGATGAATGATGAGAATTCTAAGAGCGACACAAAAGGATCTGATGAGAGGCAGCACCAGGAGATCATGCGCGCCCTCCGCGAGACCAAAGGCCGTGTTGGTGGCGCCGAAGGCGCTGCCGCGCTATTAGGCATCAATCGTACGACGCTGCTTTCCCGGATGAAGAAACTCGGTATTGATTCCAAGCAGTTTTCCTGAAGCCGCGCAGCAATGTAGCCCGTTGCTCATCTGTAACTACCTGGCTGCCTGCTATTCCAAGACAGTTCAGGGACCTGTCGAACTTTACGATTTGTCCATGCTACTGGAACGCCGCCGACACCAGCAACCAGGCGCCGATGAACCCGATGGCCATCATTCCAAGCAATACCGCTGCTAGTTGCAAACGTCTAATCATCTCGTCTCGAATCAGCTCAATGACCTATTCTGAGCCGGAAGCTCTTCTGGCCCGTCAGCATTCATTGAAAGACAAGTTAGGCGCCAGTAGCGCCTTCGCTAACAAACTAGAACGCAAAGGCCAGGCCAAACTTAAGGCGTTGATCTTACTCGGGGAGACGATGAACGTTCGTGAATTTCTCGCGAAGGATGGCAAGAACGTTGCCTTTAGGCTTGGCTGAAGGTTGTACCGGTCCAGCCGATGACTATTGCTGTCTGAAACGACCCTTATCGATTTTCAGCGCCTTAATCTTCGATTCCAGCGTCGAGGAAGGGAGCCCTAGCTGTGACGCCGCGCCGAACGGCCCCGACACTCGACCCTTGCATTCCATTAAAGCCGTCTCAATGGCCTCTTTCTCTTCCGTTGTCCGCGTTCGTGGCCGGTATATGCGTTGAATCGGTTGAGCGGCGAAAGGAGCTGCCGTTCTCCCTCCCAACAGCCAGCGCTCATCAATATCCAGCGCATCTGATTCGGAAACTATCACAGCACGCTCCACCACATTCTGCAGCTCGCGAACGTTGCCGGGCCAGTCATACGACTCGACTATGTTCAATGTTTCCTTGCTGATTTTGTTGATCCTCTTTCCGGCCTGCTTGGCAAAGCGGTGAAGAAAATACTCCACCAGGAGAGGGATATCCTCGCGACGTTCGCGCAACGGGGGCACTACAACCGGAAATACGTTCAGCCGGTAATACAGATCAGATCGGAATGTCTTTTCCGCTATGGCAGTTTCCAGATCGCGGTTCGTGGCTGCGATCACCCGGACGTCCGCGCGTATCGGCCGGCTGCTGCCGACCCGTTCGAACTCGCGCTCTTGTAGAACGCGTAATAGCGCAATTTGAACCTCTGGCGGGAGTTCACCAACCTCGTCCAGGAAAATAGTGCCGCCCTCAGCTAATTCGAAGCGCCCTTGTCGTCGTTGCGTGGCTCCAGTGAACGCTCCCTTCTCATGGCCGAAGAGCTCTGATGTTAAGAGTGAGGGCGGAATTGCCGCGCAGTTCACGCTTACGAATGCACGAGCGGATCGGCGCGATCGTTTGTGGATCGCCCGTGCGACCAACTCCTTTCCGGTGCCGGTTTCGCCAGTGATGAGGACTGTGGAATCTGTAGGGGCTACTCTTGATACATCCGTCAGCACTGATTGCAGCGGCGCCGAGACTCCGACGATTTCCTCAAACATCGACGTCTTGTCGATTTCCTCGCGAAGAACGATATTCTCCTTCTTAATTCCCTCTTCCGCCTGCTTCCGGTCTTCGATGTCGGTAGCTGTGGCGTACCATCGTGTTATCTGTCCTCGTTCATCTATAACCGGATTTCGGCGGACTAAGAAATAACGAAACTCACCGTCGTGCCTCATGAACCGAACTTCGAATTCATACGGCGCGCCCTGGCGAAATCGGTTCTCCGCTTCGCCCAGATAGTGTTCGCGATCATCTGGATGAACGAACTTTATTCGAGAGCTGGCTCGCCATTGGTCGATGGTGATGCCGAAATACTCAAGTGCTACGTGATTGGCGTAGAGTGGGCTCCCATCAGGCCCAAATACACCGATGTGCTGCGGCGCGAGTTCCAGAATCTGTCGAAGCTCTGTCTCTTGTGCACGTATTTTGTCTTCCGCGGTCTTGCGCTCTTCTATGTCAATACCTGTGCCGTACCACTTGACGATTTTTCCAGTTTCGTCGCGCAGTGGCACATTGCGTTGTAGGAACCAGCGGTATTCACCATCGGCGCGCCTCACCCGTGATTCGGCCACGAAGGGTTCTCCGGACGCAAGTGCTGCGCGCCACGTCTCCACGAACCCTTCGACGTCTTCGGGATGGATTGCCGCCGTCCAGCGCCAGTCCAGAAAATCTGTTTGAGGGAGGCCACCATATTCCAGCCACCCCCGGCTCAGGAAGTCCAGAGAGCCATCAGCCAAAGCGGTGTGAATGAACGCCGGAGTTGTAACCACCAGATGGCGATACTTGCGCTCGCTGGCGCGCAGAGCCTCCTCAGCACTTTTACGCTCAGTGATGTCGATCACAGTACCCATGAATTCAATGAGCTCGCCGGACGGGCCGAGAACAGGATGACTTGTGCTGTGAATATTCCTGACGCCGCCATCCGGATGAACGATGCGGTAATCCGTTTCAACTTCTACCTTCTCACGGCTCATCCGCTGGACTCGTTCGCTCATCCGCGTTTGATCGTCGCGATGAACCCGTTGCAGCAATTGTTCGAATCGGGGCAGACCATCCCGTGGGTCGAAACCAAGAACGCGGTAGCATTCCTCCGACCAGTACCCGATATCCTTGTCGGGACTCCAGGCCCAACTGCCTGTCTGGCTGAGTTTCTGCGCCTCCGCCAGATAAGCCTCGCTGCGCCGCAGCGATTCTTCAGCGCGCCTCTGGTCGGTGATGTCCGTGATCGCGCCCACAAATTCGGAGCGCCGTCCTTCATCTTGTGATGGGCGGCCCACAACCCGAAGGTACTTAATAGATCCATCGGGCATCAACAGCTGATGTTCCAGAGCGAACTCGGTCCTCTCACTCGAAGCACGCTCGATGACTTGCTGGACAGCTTGTCTGTCATCCGGATGGGTCCGCTGCACAATCAGATCCGTGGTGATCTTTGTTTTCCGCTCAAGCTCAAATATTCGAAAGGTTTCATCAGACCAGTAGATCTCTCCGCTTAGAACATCCCAGCCGAAACTGCCTGTGTGACTCAATCTCTGCGCTTCAGACAAATACGCTTCACTCCTCCGCAGCTCCTCTTGTGCCCATTTGCGGTCCTCGATTTCGAGACTCGAGCCGTACCACTTGACGATTTTCCCAGTTTCGTCGCGCAGTGGCACCTTGCGGTGGAACATCCAGCGGTATTCTCCATTGGCTCTGCGGAGGCGCGTTTCGTGTTCGAAGATTTTTCCGGTCGCGACGCAGGCTCGCCACTTGGCCACAATCCCCTCGACGTCTTCAGGGTGAACGAAAGCCCTCCACTTCCACCCGGTCACGTCGTCCAGAGTGGCGCCCAGGTATTCCAGCCAAGACTTATTGAAGTAATCGAGGTAGCCGTCAGGCCTGGCGGTGTGAATCAGAGCGGGGATCGAATCGACGTCAAAACCGATCTCGCCGCGGATTTCGCCTTTCAAATTTGGAGTTTGGCGCGATACTGCTGCTGTCATCATAACTCCTCCTTCTCACGGCACCCTCTCGTTTCCCGGCCGTGATGGGTAGCACTTTCCGATTTCTCCTTCGGTAAGAATCTGGTGGAATACTGCCACAGGCGTGCAACAGCCGTCTTGAACAAACTTGTTGTGTTTGGAATGTTTCCGATAAATCGTGATCCGAGTCACGATTGAATCGTGATCTGGAGCAGAATTTGGCTGCGTCTCAAGCGCCGGGGTTGAAGGAGGTTCTGGAGAGACGTTTCCTTGGTCAGCGCGCTTACGTCGCTAAGTTGCTTTTTGCATAGGGTTACGTTGTGAAGATGGGTGCCCTTCCGTCCAGCGGACCTGGCGCGGAGACATTCCCGCCCACCGCCGGAAGTGCCGGGCGAGATGGCTTTGGTCAGAAAAACCAGTCGCCAGGGCTATTTCCGACAACGGAGCATGTGTCTCACGCAGCATGTGTTCCACCTGTTCCAAGCGCCGCCGCAACAGATACGTGTGCGGCGGCACCCCCACTGACTGGTGGAATGCCCGAGCAAAATGGTCGGTGGAAAGCCCCGCCAGAGCGGCCAGTCCATCGAGGCGGATCTTTTCATCGAGATGCCCTTCGATATAGTCGCAGACGCGGCGTATCACGGCTGGCGGCAACCCGCCACGGCTGGGTTCCGGCGCCGTGGCCATGAGCAAATCCCCTAAAGTACTAATTCTTGCCCGGGAGTGAACCACTGCTTCCGCCCAGCTGCGCGCGACTTGAGACCTGCTCAGAGGCGGCGTAAGCAATGCCGTCCACCAGCGTTCGTCGCCACGGGCGCTCATCAGGCGTACCGGAATGTCCCGGTCGTCCGTGCGGCGGAAGAGTAAATGGTCAAACGCGAAGGCGGCAGACAACGGAATTCCGTCCGCAAGGCTCTTGTCGTCCAGAGCAAACAACTTCCGAGCGGCTTGGTCGCCGCCAATGATAGATTGCTGGTCGTCGATCGCAAGGAGCAGCGATGATCCAAAATCGTCTGAAGGGGCACCCGCCAAGATCCAGCAATACTGAAAGTGCTCACGAAAGAGGCGTTCCTCAATGGCTCGCGCGGAGACGACCACCATCTGGAGCAGCAGGGGAAATGGCTGATCGTCAGATTGCTGGTGCAGTTTGGAAACGTCTAGCACCCCCAGCAAACCTCCCTGAGGATCGAAGATCGGCGCGCCCGCGCAACTCAACCGGGTGTGACGGCTGCGAAAATGCTCGGCACAATGCACGCGAACCGGCCGTCGATCCGTGATGCAGGTGCCGATACCGTTTGTGCCTTCGACCCGCTCCGACCAGACGCCGCCAAGCCATATACCCCAGCGCTTGAACTTGTGGTCCTCGCGGTCGTCACCACGATGGTGGATGGCGACTCCATCGCTGTTGCACAAGAGAACTACGTAAGACTGCGGGCGAACAATGGCATAGAGGCGGTCTATCTCTTCTTGGGCTTGGAGTAGAAAGCTATGCAGGGGCTCGCGAGAGATCCTGATCTCACGCTCTGTGAGCAAGTGGGGGTTTGAGCTGCTCCGTGGGTCGACATGAAAGTCGAGCAGACACCTTCGCCAGGAATAGTCTATCGCTTCGGGTTGGAAGCTTTCGCTCGCGCCGTCAGCCACCAACTCAATGCGCTCCTCGTGTGACACATCCACGATGGAACGATCGGCACGCAGCTGAGCGCCTGTGTTCATTTGAGCTTCATCGTACAACTTCGCGTTTGAAGGAGCAACAAAGAAGAGTCGCTGACGAACTCTTACTCTCGGCATTCCGGAGGTCAAGCTTGATGACAGCTTCTTAGACCGGGCTTCGCTGAAGGTCGAACTGGAGGACCGGTTGGTGACTATTGCCGCTTGAAAGTGCGCTTGTCGATTTTCAGCGCCTTGATTTTTGATTCCAGTGTCGAGGAAGGGAGGCCCAGCCGCGCTGCAGCACCGAACGGTCCAGACACTCGACCTTTGCTTTCCGTTAAAGCCCCTTCGATTGTGTCTTTCTCATTCGTCGCTTGAGAGCGATGTGCTGTACGTTGATTCGGTTGAGCGTCGAAGGGAGCTTTCGTTCGTCGCCCCGACAGCCAGCGCTCGTCAATATACAGCTCATTTGAATCGGAGACGATTACCGCCCGTTCTACCACGTTCTGCAGCTCTCGAACATTGCCGGGCCAGCCGTACGACTCGACTATGTCCAGTGTCTTCTTGCTGATCCTGTTGATCTTTTTTCCGGCGCGTTTTGCGAAGCGGTGAATAAAGTACTCGACGAGGAGTGGAATGTCCTCGGGGCGTTCGCGCAATGGCGGCACTTCGAGCGGAAATACATTCAGCCGGTAATACAGATCAGATCGGAATGTCTTCTCCTCGATAGCAGTTTCGAGTTCGCGGTTCGTGGCTGCAATCACCCGGACGTCCGCGCGTATAGGCCGGCCGCTGCCGACACGCTCGAACTCACGCTCTTGCAGAACGCGTAACAGCGCGATTTGGATCTCAGCCGGCAACTCCCCAATCTCGTCCAGGAAAATAGTGCCGCCCTCGGCTAATTCGAAGCGCCCTTGTCGTCGTTGGGTGGCTCCAGTGAACGCTCCCTTCTCATGTCCGAAGAGCTCCGATGCTATGAGTGAGGACGGAATTGCCGCGCAGTTCACGCTTACGAACGCACGAGCTGATCGACGCGATCGTTTGTGGATCGCCCGTGCCACGAGCTCCTTCCCAGTGCCGGTCTCGCCGGTTATGAGGACTGTTGAATCCGTAGGAGCTACTTTTGATACATCAGTCAGCACTGATTGCAGCGGCGCCGAGACTCCGACAATTTCCTCAAACATCGACGTCTTGTCGATTTCCTCACGAAGAACGATGTTCTCCTTCTTTATCCCCTCTTCCGCCCGCTTCCGATCTTCGATGTCCGTTGCTGTGCCGTACCATCGTATTATCTGCCCTCGTTCATCTTTAACCGGATTTCGGCGGATTAGAAAATGGCGAAACTCCCCGTCGTGCCTCATCAACCGAACTTCGAATTCATACGGTGCGCCCTGCAGAAATCGGTTCTCCCTCTCGCCCTGAAAGTGTTCACGGTCATCAGGATGAACGAAATTGATTCGAGAGCTGGTTCGCCATTGGTCGAGAGTGATACCGAAATACTCGAGCGCTACGTGATTGGCGTAAAGTGGCGTTCCATCAGGCCCAGAAAATACGCCGATGTGCTGCGGCGCGAGTTCCAGAATCTGTCGAAGCTCTGTCTCCTGCGCGCGGATTTTGTCTTCCGCAGTCTTGCGCTCTTCGATGTCGATACCTGTGCCGTACCACTTGACGATTTTTCCAGTTTCGTCGCGCAATGGTACATTGCGTTGTAGGAACCAGCGGTATTCACCATCAGCGCGCCGCACGCGTGATTCGGCCTCGAAGGGTTCTCCGGACGCAAGTGCTGCGCGCCACTTGTCTGCGAACCCTTCGACGTCTTCGGGATGGATTGCGCTGGTCCAGCGCCAGTTCAGAAAATCTGTTTGAGGGAGCCCACCATATTCCAGCCAGCCCCGGCTCAGGAAGTCGAGAGAGCCATCAGGCAAAGCGGTGTGAATAAACGCCGGAGTTGTATCCACCAGATGGCGATACTTGCGCTCGCTGGCGCGCAGCTCCTCTTCCGCCCGTTTACGCTCGGTGACATCAATCACAGTACCGACGAATTCATGCAGATCGCCGGATCGGTCGAGGATCGAATGGCCTACGACGTGAACGTCCCGGACTCCTCTGTCCGGATGAACGATTCGGTAATCCAGTTCAAAATCCGCCTTGTCGCGGATCGCTGTCTCGAACCGTTCCCTGCTCGCGGCCTGATCGTTTGGGTGGATTTTCTGAAAGAATTCTTCGAATCGCGGTAGCGGCCCAGCGGGATCGAAACCCAACACGCGATAGCATTCCTCTGACCAGTACCTGATATCCTTGTTGGGATTGGGATTCCAGGCCCAACTGCCGGTTTGGCTTAGCCGCTGCGCCTCTGCCAGGTATGCTTCGCTTTGCCGCAAGGTTTGCTCGGCGCTTTTACGCTCGGTGATGTCAATCACAGTACCGATGACTTCAATGAGATCACCGGATGCGCCGAGAACAGGGTGACAAGTGCTGTGAATGTCCCTGACCGCGCCACCCGGATGTATGATGCGGTAATCCGTTTCAACCTCGATCTTGTCGCGGATCAACGTCTCCATCAGCTCCCTTAACTTGGGTTGGTCATCGGGATGGATTCGCTGGAAGAGTTCTTCGAATCGAGGCAGACCATCCCGCGGATCGAAACTTTGGACGCGATAATTTTCCTCCGACCAGTACTTGATACCCTCCTCGGGACTCCAGGCCCAACTGCCCGTGTGGCTGAGTCTCTGCGTGTCCGCCAGATACGCTTCGCTCTTCCGCAGCGATTCTTCAGCCTGCCTCTGGTCGGTGATGTCCGTGACCGCGCCCACGAATTCGGAGCGCCGTCCTTCATCCTGTAATGGGCGGCCCACAACCCGGACGTACTTAATAGATCCATCGGGTATCAACAGCCGATGTTCCAGAGCGAACTCGGTCCTCTCATTCGAAGCACGCTCTAAGAGTTGCTTGACAGCTTCTCTGTCATCCCGATGGGTCCGCTGCAGAATTAGATCCGTGGTGATCTTTGTTTTCGGATCGAGTTCAAATATGCGAAAGGTTTCATCAGACCAGTAGATCTCTCCGCTTAGAACATCCCAGCCGAAACTGCCTGTATGACTCAATCTCTGCGCTTCAGATAAGTATGCTTCACTCCTCCGCAGCTCCACTTCTGCCCATTTGCGCTCCTCGATTTCTAGACTCGAGCCGTACCACTTGACGATTTTCCCAGTTTCGTCGCGCAGTGGCGCCTTGCGGTGCAGGAACCAGCGGTATTCACCATCGGCGCGCCTCACGCGCGATTCGGCGACGAAAGGTTCTCCGGACGCGACCGACGCACGCCATTTGTCGACGAACTCTTCGACGTCTTCAGGATGAATTGCAGTGGTCCAGCGCCAGCCGAGAAGATCTGTCAGAGGGAGACCAACGTATTCCTGCCAGCCATGGTTCAGGAAGTCGAGAGCGCCATCAGGAAGCGCGGTATGAATGAACGCCGGAGTGGTATCGATAAGAAGGCGCAGCGATTCTTCAAGCGCAGTCGTTTGTCGTGAGGCCTCACTTTTGTTGCTCACCCCCACGTTGGCTCCCGGATGATGGCTTGAAAGGCTTCATGGTACAACGTAGCGCTTGAGGAGGCAACAAAGAGAGTTGCTGACGAACCCCTTACTCTCTGCATTCCGGAGATCAAGCTTGATAACAGCTTCTTAGACCAGGCTCCTCTGAAGGTCGAACTGGAGGGACGGCTGGTGACTATTGCTGCTTGAAAGTGCGCTTGTCGATTTTCAGCGTCTTAATCTTCGATTCCAGCGTCGAGGAAGGGAGCCCTAGCTGGGACGCCGCGCCGAACGGCCCCGACACCCGACCCTTGCATTCCATTAATGCCGTCTCAATGGCCTCTTTCCCTTTCTCTTGCGTTGCCTGCGTTCGTGGCCGGTGTATGCGTCGAATCGGTTGAGCGGCGAAGGGAGCTGCCGTTCTACCTCGCAACAGCCAGCGCTCATCAATATCCAGTGCATCTGATTCGGAAACTATCACCGCACGCTCCACCACATTCTGCAGCTCGCGAACGTTGCCGGGCCAGTCATACGACTCGACTATGTTCAATGTTTCCCTGCCGATTTTGTTGATCCTCTTTCCGGCCCGTTTGGCAAAGCGGTGAAGAAAATACTCCACCAAGAGTGGGATATCCTCGCGACGTTCGCGCAATGGGGGCACTAAAACCGGAAATACGTTAAGCCGGTAATACAGATCAGATCGGAATGTCTTCTCCGCTATGGCGCTTTCGAGATCGCGGTTCGTGGCTGCGATCACCCGGACGTCCGCACGTATGGGCCGGCTGCTGCCAACGCGCTCGAACTCACGCTCTTGCAGGACGCGCAAAAGTGCGACTTGATGTTCAAGCGGCAGTTCGCCGACTTCGTCCAGGAAAATCGTCCCGCCCTCGGCCAGCTCGAAGCGGCCTTGTCGCCGCTGCACGGCGCCCGTGAATGAGCCCTTCTCGTGACCGAACAGCTCCGAACAAATGAGGTCCGCTGGGATAGCGGCGCAGTTCACGCTGACGAAGGGGCGATCGCATCGCGGCGACCGCTTATGGATCGCGCGCGCGACGAGCTCCTTTCCGGTGCCCGTCTCACCGGTGATGAGCACGGTGGCATCCGTGGGAGCCACGATGGATATTTCCGCAAACATTGTCAACAGCGGCTCCGAAGCACCCACGATCTCCTCGAACATTGTTGTCTGCCGATTTGTCTCGAAGCAACTGTGCGTCAAGGGATAGTCGGCGCCCGGGGCAACTTCGGTAGCGATGCATGTTCCGATCATGATGAACCTCCTGGCGTGTTACTCGTCCCAGCTTTGCGGAGCTAAATGCCGGTGGTCCCGGCAGCAAAAAGTTCAACGTTCACATCCTGATTTGCAGCATCCCCTATCTGCTAGACAGGCCGATTGTGCGGCAAGTCTCACGATTTGAAAACCCCACATCGGACCGGCTTGGGATAGCTATTTAGGGTCCGAGGTGAGTACCCTATCGAGGTATGTTTCAATCACACGGCTGGCGCTTTCGTTCTCGAACGTTGATGCGCTTCCATCCATAGAGCCGAGCATCAACTGACCAGGCCCCGGGCCCAAGCAGCATCAGGGCCACACTCAGGGTTCCCAACAGAATATCTGCCCAAGGATCTCGAGGTTGGAAAATGGCGCACCATACCCCCAGGACTGCCACGAGCGCACCGGCAATAGGCGTCCATAAGCCTATGAGCAAGAGAATTCCGCCGGCAATCGCAAGCACGGTCAGAATACCTGATTCGATCGACGGCCCAGTCGAGAGTCTCAATACTCCGTGAACAACTAGTCCGGTCCCGGCAACGAGCCGCATGACCAGAAGGCCCACACCGGGCGATCCGCGCGCGAATGTGGAAAATAATCGTCGCACATATCCTCCCTCATGGAGCGTATCTGATTCAGGAATGTTAGCAACAGCCTCAATAAGGTGGGTTCGGAGTAACACTTTAGAGTGGATAGGACGGTAGACGCGGAAGACGCAGGGAGGCGACTGCGTCAGGCCCTTTTCCCGAGAAAGATCGACCGGCGCACGGTCGGCGGTTTCGCGTATGCGACCGAAGCGGGAATGGTCAACTCGATTTCGGTGCCCGAATCGAGTTCGCTCCAGATAGCCAGGTTCCCGCCAACAAGCTCGGCGCGCTCACGCATGCCCGTCAGGCCGAAGTGCCGCTCGCGCCCGCCTTCATCGACAACATTCTGGTCAATTCCCTTTCCGTTGTCCCGAACCCGCAACCGGAACTGCCGTTTGCCATACCTGATTTCCACCTCAATTCGGCGCGCTCCTGCGTGGCGGTACGCATTGCGCAGCGTCTCGACCGCGATCCGGTGCACTTCGTCCTGAAGCAGCGGAGCCAGACTCTGCGGCACGCCTTCCACATCAATGCTAAAGGCTGGTCGATTCTGTCCCGTTTGATTACCGGCGAGTTCCTCACCGAGGGTGCTTATCACCCGGACCAGGTCGTTGGCCGGAACCGTGGACGAGCGCAACCCCTGCACAGCGTCCCTGCCGTCTGCGATCGCCTGCTCAGCCTGATCGATGGCTTTCACCAGCGTCTTCTGGGCTTCATCGGCGCCAGGCGGGAGCAGGAACCTCACTGCTGAGAACTTCAGCAAGACCCCTTGAAAACTCTGCAGCAGGGTGTCGTGCAGCTCTCGCGCGATGCGTGTTCGCTCGCCCACCCGCTCCTCCAGGCGCATGTTGAATTGCCGCGCGACCTGTCGCAGGCGAATTTGATAAAGCGCAAATACCAATAGTAGAAAAGCTGCCGCGCACGACAAACGAAACAAGGTGGTCTGGTAGTACGCCGGAGCGATGACAAAATCAAGGAATGTGCCGGCCTCGTTCCACACACCGCTGTTATTGCAAGCCATCACTCGGAATCGGTAGCTACGCGGAGGGAGGTCGTTATAAAATGCATGGCGGCGAGTACCTGCCTCCTGCCAGTCGGTATCGTGGCCTTCCAGCTTGTAGCGGAACAGCACCTTTTCAGGAGCCACCAAGCTTAGCGCCGTATAGTCTATCTCGAGATCGCGAATCAGCGCAGGAAGCCGCAAGGGCACGTTCGCGTCCGAAGCCGCTTCGTACGACTTGCGGTCGGCGATGATCTGCTCGACGTGCACCGGCGGTAAAAGCGTATTGAAGGGAAGGTGGCGCGGATCGACGACGCTGACGCCGTCCCAGGGCAAGAACCACAACTTTCCATCCGACGATTTTGCGACCTGTGGGCTGAAATGGCCGGACGACCCAAGGATCCTTACTCCATCCGAAGGGTCGAAGACGGTTGGCTGAACCGTCTGCGTCGCATACTTATCTTTTTCCGCTGCGACGGCCCAAGCGTCCATCTCCGCGCGTGCAATGCGAATCAAACCGCACGCCGTGTACAACCAAAACGACCCACCATCATCCTCCATGACCCAATAGATGCGATCGCATGGCAATCCGTTCTTGCTGGTGAGGGTGGCCACCGTGCCGTTTTTCAAACGGCTGAGCCCACCCTCCGTCGCGGCCCAGAGAGTACCGTCTCTATCGAACCTCAAGTCGTTGACGCGGCCGCCGGCCAGGCCCTCGGCGACTGTGTAGTAGGCGCGCACCTGACCGCCAGTGAAGTAGCTGACGCCTCCCAAAGCAAAACCAATCCACAGCCCTCCATGCAGCCGATCGGCAGCCAGAGCGCTAGCATGTTCCTTATGTCCCAGGTCAGGCCAGGGAATTTGTTGGACAACATTCCCGGGAAGCAGTTTGAGAAGAGCGACATGCTCGTTAGCTAGCCACAGATTCCCTTGAGTGTCCTCGGCGATCGAGTTAATGACTCCCCCGGGAAGACCGCTTACGGGAACAAAGCGCTCACCATCCAAATACCCGAACTCCCGACTCGTAGAGACCCAGATTCGACCGCGATCGTCCTGGAACAGGGAATCCGGGTGGAGACCATTGAGTTTGCCGCCGCTGGGCGAGAAACTCGTAATTTGGCTACCGTCCCATCGGTTCAAGCCCCCGTAAGAGCCAATCCAAACGGTTCCATCCACGGCGGCTAGGACAGATCCGACGACTGCGTTCGACAAGCCCTGCTTGACTGTTAACGTGGCGACCGCGAAGTCGCGAAAGCGGTGCAGGCCATTCGCCGTAGCCATCCATACGCTACCTTCCCTATCCTCATAGAGAGTGCTGACAAATCCGCCTGAGCGGTCGTCAGACTCCGCAAAAACGTCGGTCCTTCCCCGGTGTGCATGCAAAAGCCCACGGCCTGCGGTTCCAATCCACACACTCCCCTCGCGGTCCCGGAGCAGTCTATGGACATAAAACGGGCCGGCGATGCCTGGGAGCGGATAGGGCTCGGTTTTCCCATCGACAAATCGTTTGACTTCTCCGCTCCAACCGATCAGGAGAGCGCCATCATCATCTTCAGCTAAGCCTTGGATGCCGTCTGGCTCCCCAGGCAGCGGATAAAACCTTGGAGGACCGGATCTCCATCGCCACAAACCGTCTTTGACTCCTGCCCATAGATTCCCTTTGCTGTCCTCGAACAAATTGAATGCTCCGCGACCAAGAACGCCGTCATCGCCGTAGCATTGAACGCTGTCGCGCTTGATCGCGCAGAGCCTTCCAGTCGTATTCGCTCCTCCGCTGGCCCATACAGTGCCTTCGTGGTCTTCAAGGATTTTGAAAATCCACTGACCATTAAGCTCGGCGTACTGCGTAAGCCTACCGTCCTTCCAGCTAGCAAGCCCTTTCAGAGTGCCAATCCAAAGGGTCCCGTCGCGCGAGGCTAGCAGGCTTAAGATGGCGCTTGATGGAAGCTGCGCGTTCGGGGGCGGCTCCCATGCGATAGTCTTGACGCCATCGAAGCAAACCAGTCCGAGCTCGGTTCCGAGCCATAAATACCCGTCAGGCGTCTGGGCAATTGCGTTGACTGCCCCTCTTGGAAAGCCATCGCGGATCCGCCACGGCGTGTGCGCGTACTGGCTGATGTCAAGCGCCGGATTCAGCGCAAACGCCTGAGGACATGCGGCTGACAATAGAAGGGCTAGCAAGAACACCGGCAGGAATATGTATCTTCGATATCGTTCTTGCACAATGCAGCATCTTAAACCATTTTCTCGCCCGACGCAGTTGTTAAGTAGTCGAGTGAGCGACTATTTCGCCGAAATTTACAGAGATCGCTCGAATTGGTGGCTTGGGTGTTACCCCCTTTCGAGGGGTCTTGAACCGGCAGCACGAAGCACCCCGGCTGGGTTGACCGGCTGATCCGCGAAAGAAAGGTCGGCGCTCCTGTTGAGTACTACATTGCCCGAGCAGGAGGGCCGACCCTTAAAAAACGCCTCGCAATTTGAGGCTGATACTACTGATCCTGCGCGAACTCGAAATCCCACGCGGCTAAGTTTGGAGCGTCGTCGCCGCCCCAGAGTGCGCCCATGACAACTTCCTGAGCCTGGCCAACCAGCGTCAGCTCCGGTGCATCGTACTTGGTCTGCATTCGTCTCACCCCCTTTCTATTTTGGTATTTTGGTATTCGATCTCGTCCTACAAATCCGATCCTTCACGCGGCTCGGCCCATTTCGGCGGCGAGCCCGCCATCCTCGCGGCTGCGCAGCCACAGTTCGAGCATTATGATCTGCCGCAGTTGAGCCTCATTACAGTCCAGCCCGGCAGCCACCCG
>WNFR01000815.1_pt1 | contig 32248 bp, 32 predicted proteins | sample 5400221 | NCBI WGS metagenome assembly WNFR01 (sample SAMN13153357, study PRJNA577476) | soil metagenome | isolation source: 40 cm soil under Madrone tree | place: USA:California | collected 2016-06-14
TTGTCGCGCCAAACCGGGTCTGCGAATCGCGGGTCCTTGGGCGGTATCTGCTTGTCCGAGGTTCCCCACAGAATCTTCAACCACTCCTCGTAAAGGCGCATGGATTCCCGGGCGATGGATTGCGCCTCAGCTGCGCTGCTGACATGGGATTCGCTTTCCTGCGGTTTTGCTATTTCGCTGACCATGTCTTTATCTCCCCCCGCCGCAGACACGTCGCAGCGACATCAGCCCGCTGAGCGCGCCAAGCTTACGCTGTAAGAATGGATCAAGGCTGAAGTTAGGGCCGATCGAGGACAGTGTCGTCATAGTTATCCTCCTGCGCCGGACGTCGACACCGCCATCACCAGGGTGTTGGCGATAAGAGCCGGTTTCTCGCCGCCTTCGATCTCGACCGTGTTCTCGGTCGTGATCAGGACGCGTCCCCCTGCTTTCGGCTCGACCGAGAGCAACTTGACGCGGTTGCGAACTCTTGCACCGGACGGGACAGGCGAAAGGAAGCGCACTCGATCGATACCGTAATTCAGTGCTGTGCGGATACGAGCGGGACGGATCCAGACCTCTAGCGCTGCAGGGCCGACCAGCGCGAGCGTGAGGTAGCCGTGCGCGATCGTCGACCCGAACGGGCTTTCGCGCGCCGATCGCTCGACGTCGACATGGATCCACTGATCGTCGCCCGTGCAGTGCGCGAACTGCGAGATGCGGCCCTGATCGAGCCGCACCCAGCTCGATACGCCCAGTACCTGACCGACAAGCCGGTCCATCGTTTCGAGGGAAAGCGTTTCGTTCATTGTAAGACTTCGTGTTTGCCGCTCTGGATCGCGGCGCTGCCAAGCCGCCCCGCGCCCCCTTCGCTCAACCCAGCGTTCGCCCGAATCTCACCACGATCGGATGCAATTGTCCACTAAGTTGGACGTCCGTAAAGTACGACTTGACTCTCTTTCTCGCCGAATTCGCGGAGAAAGGCTACGACGGGGCGAGCACCCGTGGAATCAGAGAATGCGCAGGCGTACAACACCCATTGATCAGCTACCACTCGGACCAAGGCCACCAGCCGACCGACTCGCTCGTTGCTTGACGTAACAACTGTACATTAGTAAAGTATAATTGAAATTTTCTTGTGGTCGGCCCGCGCTGCTGGAGCTTTTCGAGCCGGCGCGCCGCGGCCTGGCGAATCCCTTTTGGGAGGCGGGACATGTGAACGGCACCGGATTTGCGGCGACGACACATGTCCGCCAGTACGAACGCGGCGACTCGCTGTCAGGGGATCAGGACAACTTTTCCGGTAGTCTTGCGCCCTTCGAACCGCTTGTGAACCTCGGCGGCTTCATCAAGCGCGTACTTCGTGACCTCGACCTTGAGGCTGCCCTCTGCGATCCATTTGAAAAGATCACCGAGCGCGCGCGGCACATGCTGAAGACTGCCTTCCAGATTGAAACCACGCAGTGTGATGTTCTTCTCGATCATCGCAAATGTCGCTTCCGGCGGAAGCGGATTGCCGCCCGCCGAGCGCACGCCGAAGATGATCCATTGGCCGAAGCGGCTCAGAAGCGGGAATGCCCCCGTGGTAAGATCGCCGATCGAATCGAGATAGACTTGGAGGCCATGGTCTCCGACGGCATCGCGCACCGACAACGGCCATCCGGTGTCGTCATGATCCACGGCGTGATCGGCGCCGAGCCTCGTCAGCAGCTCGAATTTTGATCTCGAGGCGAGGCCGATCACTTTGGCGCCCCTTGTCTTGGCGATCTGCACGGCGATGCTTCCGACGCCACCCGCCGCAGCGGAGATGAGGATCGCGTCGCCTTTCTTGACCCGCGCTTCCTCGATGAGCATGTACGCCGTCAGGCCCTGAACCAGCGCGCCGGTGGCAAGCGCGAAGTCGAGTCCCGGAGGGAGAGGAATGGCGATTTGAGCCGGCACCACGACATGCGTCGCATAACCTCCCCCAGACAAGACGATGGCTGCAACGGGATCGCCTACCTTGAACCCATCCACACCCGGGCCGATGGCCTTCACCACGCCGGCCACTTCAAAGCCCAACGCGAAGGGCGCCCGAGGGATTTGCGGATAGAAACCGGAACGCGCCATGACATCCGCATAATTCACGCCCGCGGCCTTGACTTCGATCAGTAGCGTTCCCTCGGTTGGGGACGGCGTGGGCTTTTCGATGATCGTGATCACCTGCGGCCCACCAAACTCTGGGACTTCGACGACTTTCATTGCTGCTTTCTCCTTCTATGGGCGGCCGACTACCGGCCGATCGGTTGAGTATAAGAGTATCTATGTATCTAACACAAGTACACAATAGGGTAAATAAAATCAGCAGCCCTGCCAGGGAATCGTGAATTGCCCGAGGCGGGCCACCTCGTTGGCAACATCCGCAATCGTCGTTGACGCCAGTTGACCCTCCAGAGCGTCGGTTGCCTCGTTGAGGGCAGGGCGAATGGCAGCTTGAATATTCCTCCCGACAACACAGGCCTCATTGGGGCCCTGGCGATGAAGAGCAAAAACCTCCCCGTTCTCGACCGCGCGATACACCTCCAGCAGCCGGATCTCTTCAGGAGGCTTGGCAAGCAGAGCTCCGCCGCCGACACCAAGCTGCGAAGTCGTCAATCCGGCTTCCTGCAGGCGGGAAAGCAACGAGCGGATAAAAGTGGCGTTCGTGTTGACGCTGAACGCCAGATCCTCCGACCGCATGGGCTTACCCGCGGTGACCGCCAATGACGTTAGAACATGGATGGACAGGACGAAACGCGTGCTAGACAACTTATAGCCCGGAGGAAGTGTGTACATGAGTATGATACACACTTCGCCACATTTCTCAAGCTTAGCTGGTGGCCAAGCGGATGTTCACGCCTCGCGCCCGAGGGGATGTGCTTCCAGGTACGCGAGATTCGGGAATTTTTTAGGCCGCTACGGGCGAAGTGATGCGTAGGTTGTCGGCCTCTAGTTCTGGAAGTCGGTTCCCAGGCCGACGTAGAATTCCCACCATATGCCATGGCGCCCGGATTGTTCGAATGGTCTCTAAGTTGCGTCGCGATATGGCGGACTAGGGGGTGGGCGCAATTTACGTGGTGCGCCACGGCCAGGCTGCCTTCGGCACCGACGACTACGACCGGCTCACACCGACGGGATTCATGCAGGCGCGACTGCTGGGTGCCTATTTCGGTCTGCGCCAGATTCGCTTCGACGCGGTGTACACGGGCACCCTGCGGCGGCATGGCGAAACCGCGCAAGGCATTTTTGAAGGGAACGACCTGGGCAATGCGCCGGGTCCGCAACGCCGGGCCGGCCTCGATGAGTACAGTTCCGAGGCATTGGTTTTGGCCTTGAAGGGCGTTCAAGCCGCGCCAGCTCCCGCTGCCGTGCGGCGCGACCCGGTGATCGTGCGCGAGCATTTTCGAGTACTGAAAGAGGCGCTTCTCGCCTGGACTGAAGACCGGATCCTACCGGCGGGGATGCCTGTCTGGCGAGCGTTTCAGGACGCCGCCGTGGCTGCGCTCATCGAGGCCCGGCAGCGCTTCCCCGATGGCAATGTGCTCGTAGTGAGCTCCGGCGGTCCCATCGCCGCGATCGTGGCCGCCGTGCTCAACGCGCCGCCGCAGACCGCCGTCGAGCTGAATCTGCGAATGCGCAACACTTCGCTCACCGAGTTCGCGTCATCCGCGCGCCGCCATCAACTGATCAGCTTCAATGCACTGCCGCATCTCGACACGCATGCGGATGCGACGTTGACTACTTACACCTGACCGACGCTCGCGAACCCCTTGCCTTCGGCCACCAATTTCTCGAGCAGAGGCGAAACCACGAGCCATTTGCCACCACTCTGCTTGCTGTACTTCTGCAACTTCTCCAGTGCTGTTTTCAAGCCAATCTCATGTTCGACCCAGAACATCGGGCCGCCACGATAGGCCGGGAACCCGTAACCGTACAAGTAAACGATGTCGATGTCGCCGGCGCGATACGCCACGCTCTCACGCAACACTTCGCAGCCCTCGTTTATCAATGCCAAAAGGCATCGCTCGGTGATCTCCTCGTCGCTGATCATGCGGCGTTCGATACCGTACTCTGTGGATACCTTCTCGATGAGTTTCGCCACTACGGGAGACGGCTTTGGGGATCGATCGCCGGGCGCGTAATCGTAGTATCCGGCTTGAGTTTTTTGACCTAGTCGTCCCATTTCCACCAGCAAGTCCGCCGATCGCCACACCCGGGCATCGAAACTCTTCGGATCCCGGTCTTTGCGGGATTTATAACTCACATCGAGGCCGGCTAAATCGTGCATCTGCAGCGCACCCATCGGCATTCCAAAGTGCCGGAGCGCGGCATCGACTTGCTCCGGCATCGCGCCTTCTAGCACCATCAACAGGGCCTGATAGCTGTAGGCGCCCAGCATGCGATTGCCGATGAAGCCATCGCTATTCCCGCTCACCACGCCGACCTTGTTGATGCGCTTTGCCATATCAAGGGCGGTCCTCAATACATCCTGAGCGGTTTTCGCGCCGCGCACGATTTCCAGCAGACGCATCACATTGGCCGGCGAAAAGAAGTGCGTGCCCACCACGTCGCTCGGGCGCGAAGTGGCGCCGGCGATTTCATCGATCGAAAGATAAGACGTATTGGAGGCCAGAATGGCGCCCGGCTTCGCTACCGTATCCAGTTTGCCGAACACTTCCTGTTTGACGGCCATGGTTTCGAATACCGCTTCGATGATGATATCCGCCCTCCCGAGATCGGCGTACGCCAGCGTGGGCGTCAACAGGCTCATGCGCTCGCGAACCTGGTCGGTCGTCAAACGGCCTTTTGCTGCGGTGGTTTCGTAGTTTTTTCGGATGACCGCCACGCCGCGGTCGAGTGCATCCTGCGTTGCTTCGAGCAGCGTGACAGGGATGCCGGCATTCAGGAAATTCATCGAGATACCGCCGCCCATGGTGCCGGCGCCGATGATTGCAACGGTTTTGATCTCGCGCGGCGCGACGTCCTTGCCGAGGCCGGGTATGTTGGCCGCCTTACGCTCGGCAAAAAAGACGTGTTGCAGCGCCTTGGCCTGGCTGTGCTGCTGGCACTCAAGGAACAACTCGGTTTCGCGGGCCATGCCTTGGTCGAAGGGCAGGGTGACCGCAGCTTCGATTGCATCGACGATGCGCTGGGGTGCGAATAGATTCCTCTTCTCCTTGGCGATGCGCTTGCGTGCGTCGTCGAAGAATCCCGGCGGCAGTTGAGAGGCGTCAACGTCGAGGTCGCCTATTTTGCGCGGCGGCGCTTGACGGGCGGCCAACTCCTGCGCATAGGCGAGGGCGCCTTGCATCAAATCCGTTTCGACAATCTTGTCGATCACACCCGCCTTGGCTGCCCGCACTGCCGGGATGGGATCTCCCGAAACGATCATGGCGAGCGCGGCTTCAGCGCCGATGAGTCGCGGCAAGCGCTGAGTTCCGCCCGCCCCCGGGAGTATGCCGAGTTTGACCTCCGGCAGACCGACCTGCGCTTTCGCAATCGCCACCCGGTAGTGGCAGGCGAGGGCAGTCTCGAATCCGCCCCCGAGGGCGGTGCCATGAATCGCGGCAACGATGGGCTTCGTAGAATTTTCGATCGCTGTAAGCGCCTCCCGCAGGCCCGGCGACAGCGGTGGCTTGCCGAATTCGGTGATATCCGCTCCTGCCATGAACGTACGGCCTTCGCACGCAAGGACGCCGATTTTGATTTCCGGGTCCGCCGCAAGATTGGCGACCCCCTCGATCATGACTGTACGGACGCCCACGCTGATGGCGTTGACCGGTGGGTTGTCGATCCAGATGATGCCGATGTCGCCGCGCTTTTCGAATCTACCTTGCACTAATGTCTCCAACGGAATGATTAGGTTTCTCGTACCAATCTCACATCGCCGAAATGCCGCCGTCAAGTTTAAGTTCCGCACCGGTCATGAACTTGGATTCGTCCGATGCAAGATACAGCACCGCATAGGCGACATCGTTCGGCTCGCCAAGGCGTCCCAGAGGCACCTGCCTGGCTAGTTTTTCTTCCGCAGCTTCCTTGCCGTACTTCTGCCGGAACGAATCGAGAATCGGTGTATCTATGAACGTCGGATGAATGGAGTTGGATCGGATGTTCAGTCCGTGCTTGGCGCAATGCAAAGCGATTCCCTTCGATAGCAGCCAGACCGCCGCCTTGGAGGCGTTATAAGCGGGCATATTGTGGGCGGCAATCAGACCGGCTATGGAAGACAGGTTGATGATCGAGGCCGGTTGATTTTGACGCAGATATTTCAGGCCGTATTTCACGCTCAGAAATACGCTGTCGACATTGATCTCCTGAGTCCGCTTCCAATCCGCAAAGGAAAGTTCTTCAATGTTTCCCGGCCCGATGATGCCCGCATTGTTGACGAGCACGCTCAATCCACCCATCGCAGAGTCGGCGGCCGCCAGAACGTCGATCCACTGAATTTCGTCCCGGACATCGAGAGGATATGCATAAGCAGTATTTGCGCCGAACTCGGCGTTGATTCTTGCCGCGACCGCTTCTGCGCCTGCATGATTGATATCGGCAAGCGCGACCTTCGCGCCATGACGTGCGAGCATGTGTGCCGACGCAGCCCCCAGGCCCTGGGCAGCGCCTGTGATCAATGCTTTCTTTCCCTCGACCCGTCCCGCCTGTTGAGGCATACCTCAGTTCCTTAATGCTGTGCCGGTTCATTCATTGCGTGGGGTTCAACTTCGACGGCGGGTGTCGCCGCCAGCTTCCACGGCAACGATCGGTCAATTACATCGAACGATGACTTTCCCTTGCGCGCGACGCTCCGCCAAGTCGGCCAGCGCCCTGCCGCCTTCCGCAAGCGGATAAACGGCGGAAATGTGCGGCTTGATGTTGCCTGCGACGTAAAGGTCCAGAAGCTCCGCCGAGTTCTCGCCATTGGTTTTGGGATCGCGCTCGGTCCAGGCGCCCCAAAACACGCCGATGATCTGGCAGCCTTTCAGCAAAGCGAGATTCAATGGAATCGATGGGATGCCCGAGGGAAATCCGATCACCAGGAAGCGTCCCTCCCAGGCGATCGCGCGCAGCGATGCTTCGGCATAGTCGCCGCCCACGGCGTCATAGATAATATTCGGTCCGCCCGGGCCGCAGGCCTGCTTGAAGAGGTTACTGAGCGTCTTTTTGCCGTCTTTGTCGAAGGGTCCTCGTGGGTAAAGCATTCCACCATGCGCGCCGTGCGCGAGGCACAGATCGAGCTTTTCTTGAGTCGAGCAGGCGGCAATCACGCGTGCGCCCATCACCCGTCCGAGTTCAACGGCGGCAAGGCCCACGCCTCCCGCCGCGCCTAAGACCAAAAGAGTGTCGCCCTTCTGGAGCTTGGCACGCTGCTTCAGCGCGTGATAGGTGGTACCGAAGGTGATCATGAAAGCTGCGCCGTCCTCGTAGCTCATGGCGTCCGGTATGCGCAGGCAATGTGTCTCGGCGACTGCGACTTTCTCCGCCATTCCGCCCCATACGAGCTGTCCAATGACCCGATCACCCACCTTCAGTCGAGTGACGCCTTCGCCCACCGCTTCGACTTTTCCCGCGATCTCGCCTCCGGGCGCGAAGGGACGCTTGGGCTTCGCCTGATACTTATCCTCGATGATAAGCACATCGGGATAGTTGACGCCGCACGCCTTCACCGCAATCAACACTTCGCCGGCCTGCGGCGTGGGATCGGCGACTGTCTCGAAAACCAGTGTATCGCATCCACCCGGGCTCTTGCTCAACAACGCTTTCATCTTGCGCCTCTGGCGTTCAACACGCCATCATCCCGCCGTCGGCAATGATGTCAGCGCCGGTGATGTAGGAACTCTCCTGAGATGCCAGAAACAGCGCAACGTTCGCTATTTCCACCGGCTCACCAAATCGGCCGAGCAATGTGCGGCCGAGCATATAGTCGGACCATTCTTTATCCTTGAGCTGATCGCGTGTTTGATCCGACACGATCACGCCGGGAGATACCGAATTGGCGCGTATTCCGAATTTGCGGCCCTCCATTGCCATGTGTCGCGTCATGCCAACGATCCCGGCCTTGGCCGTACTATGCGCAATGGCGCCAAGATTGGTAAAAGTCGTCCAAGCGGTGGCCGAAGCCGTGTTGACGATGGTCCCGCCGTTCTTTTTAAGGTGAGGCCATGCCGCCCTCGTGAGATAGAAGACGAGATCCACTTCTTCGTTGATGGTCGCGCGCCACTCTTCGTCCGACACGTCTTCGATCCAATTGAAATAGGCTTTCGCCGCATTGTTGTACAGGACATCGATCCGGCCGAAGGTCTTGATCGCGAGATCCACGACCGCCTGGCATTGCCCGGGTTTGGTAAGGTCGCAAGGTTGCAATGATATCATTTTTCCACCCGCGGCATTGACCTCTTTCAGGGCAGCCAGGCCGTTGGCTTCGCTGATGTCGCAGCCGACCACCATAGCGCCCTCGCGCGTGAAAAGCAGAGCGGCTGCGCGCCCCATGCTGCCACCGGTTCCGGTGATGACGCATACTTTGCCTTCGAGCCGTCCACTCATTGTGTCTCTCCGATCGGAATATGTTCGTTCCTCAAGACCCGATCCGCTAGGAAATTTTGTATTGGCCGCCGTCGACAACAATTGCCTGTCCTGTGACGAACGCTGCATCCTCGCCGGTAAGAAACACCACGGGACCTGCAATATCTTCCGGTTGCGCGAAGCGCTTGATCGCTTGCTGTCGCCAGATGCTCTGCTTGAAATCGTCGGGTAATTCCCGGGTGGCACGCGTGTTGGTGAGCGCGGGGAGAATCGCGTTCGCGGTAATGCCATCGGCCCCGACATCATTTGCGAGTCCCCGCATGAAGCCGATGATTCCCATCTTCGAGGCCATGTAGTGGCTGAGTCCCTGCACCGGAGTGCCGATGGAATTGGAAGAGATACCGACGAATCGGCCCCAATGATTGCGCCGCATGCGCGGCACAAAATGCTTCGCGCTCAGGAAATGTGCATCGAGATTCACTGCAAGCGTTTGTCGCCACGTGTCGTAGGTAAGATCATCAATGAGGCCATGCGGGTAATAGGCGGCGTTATTCACCACGATATCGGCCCTTCCAAAGCGGCCATCGACCTCAGCCCCGACGCGATCCCAGTCGGCGTCCTTCGAAACGTCGGCGGTGATGCTGAGCGCCTCGGTGCCGATTCGCGCGGCGGTCTCCGCGGTGTCGTCAATGTCCACCAACACCAGTCGTGCGCCTCGTTCGGCGAGCCTTACAGCAATCGCCTGACCGATTCCATGGGCTGCTCCCGTAACGATGGCCACGCGGCCGTCGTGGCTGCGCGCCCGGGATTCCGTTCGGTTCTCAGCCACCTACCAAGTCCTGCCGTCGAGTCCCCACAGGAAGCGAGGTTGGTCCTCGCTGACGTAGTCTGGGTCGAGGTATATGTGCACTCGCGAGATAAGATCGCCCCTGAATTCAAAAACATTGCAGAAACGTCCGCCCGGCGTTTTACCGGCGGCCCAGCTCTTGCCGTTTTTCATCTTTCCGCAGGTCGTGCCTTCCACGATCAAGTGGCGGTCGGCCGACATGAAGTGATAGTCGCGAAAATCATGTTGAACCTCGGCGAAGACGCCGCCCATGCCCATCGCGAATTCCAGGAAGTCCTTTTTTGCCGTGACCAATGCCATATTTTGGAAAATACAACTGAACATCCTCGGTCATCAGATCGACAATGTCGGCACGTCCGGCATCGGCGCGCCTGAAATATTCTTGGGCAATCGAGACGCGATGATCGTAACTCGACTCGGTCATTTATTTCCTCCTGCTGCGGTGCGCCATGATGAAGCGCATCGCGTCACCGTTAAAAGAAATGAGCGGAGAAAGTGATTCCCCATGTTTCCGGCATGCCAGCGTAGCGCACCACCGTGTCATACGGATGCGAAACGTTATCCCAGTAGAAGCGGTTGGTGATATTCTTACCGTATACTTCGATGCGGTACTTTCCGTCCAGCGTGCGAACACTCGCGCGCGCATCCAGCAGGGTATACGGGTTGATTCTATCGATGGGCGTGGGTCCAACCGTCGCATAGGACAGGCTTCGCTGCGCGGCCGTGAGTCCCACCGAGGCCATCAGCGTGCTGGAGAGAGTCCATTCATAGTCCGCCGTGGCGTTCGTCGACCATTTCGGCGAATAGGGAACGGCGGATCCGGCATAGTCCTGGCGGATACCGTCCGCATTGGTTCCAACGAATTGGATCACCTTGGCTGCGAGGTAAGTTGCCGCCGCGGTCAGTTGCAGGCCGTGCAGTGGCGTCCAGGCGAGTTGCAGCTCGGCGCCGTCCACCTTCGATTTCGGTACGTTTTGCAGATTATTGAGAATACCGAAGACAGGTTGAACCGACTGCGTGCGGATTTGCTTGTTGGTGTAGTCGTAGTGAAAGCCTGCGCCATTCAGTTGTAGCGAATGATCGAAAAAGCTTGCTTTGAATCCGCCTTCATAATCGAGCACCGATTCTTGCCTGACAGGCAGGTATTGATAGCTGGTTGCCGCTGAGAGCATCGGGAAACTGCCGGCTTTGTATCCTTTGGTGACATTCACGTACAGCATCGCGTTATCCGTGGGCTTGTAATTAAGCCCCGTGCGCCAGGAGGCGTTCTTTTCGTCGAGGTCGCCAATGTTTCCCTCTCGAACCGACAGGAACGTTACCGGGTCGAGCGTGACACAGTCGGAAGCGGTCAACGGCGGGTAGACCAATCCGCCGTGCAGGATCGACATCAAATGGTCGAACGCCTGATCGACGCCGCCTCCGTACCCACCTTGCGTGCAGATCTTGGCGTGGCGATCGGATTTGTTCAATCGAACACCGCCCGTCACCGTGACTTGTTTGCTCACGTCCCAGTCGACGTTGCCGAACAGGGCATAGTTCTTCGTCAATTGATCGGAATAGAAGGGTGCCCTTATCGTAGTCCGACTAAGTGCTGCCGCCACGCCGGGGGAATCGGCCTCACTGCTTCCTAAAAAATCATACAAGTTGAATTCATGGACCAAAGAGTGCTCGAAATTCGCACCGGCCACCCAGCGCAGTACATCGGAGTTGCTGTTGGCAACTCGCAGCTCCTGGAAAATGCTGTTGACGTTCGCAAAATCCAAGCTAAGTTCTTCGTCTCCCAGATTGGTCCCGTTTGCAGTATTGACTGACACACCGCCGAATTCGACATTCTCGTCCCGAAGGTAATGGACATAGGACGTGATCGAGGTGACAGTCAGGTTGTCCACGGGCGTGTAGTCGCCCCGCAGTGAGAACTGGAATTGACTGTTGTTGCTGCGAGGCTTGTTCAACAGGCTGTAGTCGGCCGCCTCCGCATTGTTGGGCGCGTGTGGATAGGCCAACAAGAACGGGCCGTTGACCGGACTGTCCGGCGCCTGCAGCGAGACTCCGATGAGTTGTGGAGCGATGGGCTCCGATCGATCGACGCTGCCATTCGCGTTGAATTCGAAAATCAATTTGTCCGTGGGCTTCCAATCGATGAGCAATCGCGCGGCAGAGCGGGAAATAGAGCCATTGGTCTGTTCCGTCGGCGTGTTGTACGAATGCTGCCACGGGCCCATTTGCTCGGTCTGAAATGCAAACCGGGCGTTGAGCCTGTCGGCGACCGGGCCGCTCACAAAGCCATCAACCCGAGTATCGTTGAAACGGCCATAGCCAAAGTCAAAGCCGGCCTCGGGCCTATCCGTCGGCTTCGCGGCGATGTAGTTGATCGCACCACCGGTCGAGTTTTGACCAAACAGCACGCCTTGCGGCCCCTTAAGAACTTCGACGCGTTCAAGGTCTAAGCCGACGTTCTGAGTAAGGACGGGGAACGGTAGGGGAACCTGATCTACGTAAATACTGACGTCCGGATACGCGGCGAGGGTTGTTTCGTAGAAACCGACACCGCGCAGGGAATAAACCGGGGTATCGAGCAGCGAGGCTGCGTAGGTGAACCCTGGAACCACCAACGCCAGATCTTGCACTGAATGAATGTTTTGATCTTGCAGCGTGTTGCCTGACAACGCGGTGATCGCGAGAGGTACTTTGTTGATGGATTCGGAACGCTTGTCCGCCGTCACAATGATTTCCTCGAGTCCCTGATCGCTCGCCGGAGCTCGTCCGCCGGGAATGCTGGACCCGGGATCCGAGACATCGCCGGTGAGTTCCGCCGCACCGGCCGCGATTGCGAACGCACTGCAGGACGCCAATATAGCGGCGCAACTTCTCACAATAATTGTATTCACCATATGTACTCCCCCGAATAGTGCAACTATGTTGCCCGGTGGCAACCGGCGCTCAGCCGCTTATTCTTGGGAGATACATTCCGGAGAATGCTTCTTTCATCAATCGTCATCTCCCGTACCCGCGAGTATAGGTATCCGGTGATAATCGCCAAAGGCGGTTATAAGGATGCCTGGCATCTGCGCAGAAGATGCATAGGCCGGGACGGCCAGGGCGGTTCGCTGGGTTAAGGGCGCCGACGCGCAAAAGGATCAGCTTGGATGCGCTCTATCGAACCGTCGTCAGCGCCGATGCTATGCATCTCTAGAAGCGATTTCTGCTGGGGATGCACAAAAAGTATGATCGGCCGCGAGTCGTTGACTGGCGTAGCTAAAGGAACGGCATGTCGCAGACCTTTGACGTGATATCTGTGGGCTCCGGCCATCATGGTCTCGTAGCCGCTGCTTATATGGCCAAGGCGGGAAAGAGCGTTCTCGTCTTGGAAAGACACGACTGCGCGGGGGGAGGATGCATTACCAAAGAACTCATCCCTGGGCATTATTACGATGAACACGCCACGGTCCACCAAGTCATCCTATCCAATCCGTTGCTGAAAAATGATGAGTTGGCCCTCAAGTCTCGATTCGGACTCGAGTACATCTATCCTGAAGCGCCTTTCGCATCGTTGTTCGACGACGGATCTTTGCTGGTTTCCCACAGGAGCGTAGAGGAGACCGCTCGGTCTATAGCTCAATTCTCCGCCGCTGATGCAGAGGCTTACCGGCGGTTCTCGGATATGGCGATCCGCATCTTCCCGATGTTAGCGGGCGCACTGTTCGCTCCTCCTGTACCGATGGGTGCGATGATTTCGATGATGAGTCAGAGCGCGGACGGCAATGAGCTGTTGCTCATGTCGCTGAAAAGCGGCCTGGAAATCATCAGCGAGTGGTTTGGACATGAAAAGGTCCGGATGCATTTCGTAAAGCTCATGACTGAAAATCTCCAGTGTCCTGATGAGAAAGGCACAGGCATCGGTGCGCTGGCGATGATCGGAGCGGCGCATATCACCGGATTGGCGCTACCAAAAGGCGGTTCCGGCAGTCTTTCGAACGCGCTCGTCCGCTGTATCGAACACCATCGCGGACAGCTCGTGCTCGGCAAGAATGTGACAAGGTTCGTTCGCTCGGGCGCGCGGGTCACAGGGGTCGAGACCGAGGATGGCGAACGATATATGGCCAAGGATGCGGTCGTCGGTGCCATCCATCCGCATCACTTGCGCAATTATTTTCCGGATATCGATCCAGGCGTCCTGAGCAGGGCCGAAAGAGTCCAGATGGCAACTTACTCCGTGATCGCCACGCATTACGCCCTCAGCGAACGCGTACGCTTCCGCGACCCTACCGGCGCTGCCGGCAATGCGTATCTGGTGGAATTGCTGCCGTCCGACCTTGAAACTTTACAAAGAGGATTCGACGAACTGCGCTACGGCCGGCTGCCGGATCCGATTCCTTTCTTTGGCGCCGCCCAGCATACGGATCACGACGCCGCTCGAGCGCCGAACGGTCACGCGATGTTCTCGGTCTATAGTTTCGCGCCGTACGACATTGAAAAAAAAGGGGGTCGGTATTGGGATTCTCTGCGCGAAGTCTGGCCCCGGCAGATGTTTCGCGACGTACAAAAATGGGTCGATAATTTCGACGCCGGGCACATCATCGCATCCAAAAGCTATTCACCTCTCGATCTCGAGCGTTCATCGTCGAGCTTTGTACGCGGCGACATCCATGGTGCCGCGCCATTCTTCCATCAAATGAACGGTCATAGGCCGACACCCGATCTGGCTCAGTATAAGGTTCCCGGCATCGATGGCTTCTACTTGGTGGGGCCCTTCATGCATCCCGGCGCCGGCCTCACCGGTGCCGGGCGCGCGACGGCGATGCGCATGATGCAGGACATGGGGATCAAGTTCGACAAGGTGCTTACCTCGTGAAGCTTTATAACCCCGACGGATCGGAACTCATGACCATCACGGCCATCGAGCGAGATGGCAAAAACCTGGTGATCAAAGGTGATATTTTCGGATCAATGCCGATCAATACACTGCTCCGGCCGAACGAGGCTAGGGCGGGATTGAAGCTGATGAGCATGCGCAAGCTGCTGTTTCTGATCAGCATGCTGTTCCGGAAAGCTTGAGCGACGGCGCCGCTGGATTTACTTGGGGAGTGATGGCGTTGGAATTTCCAATGAGCGCGACCGAAAGCAATTTCCTTGGCGTGCAGCCTGTCGAGAAACGCCATCGGTTCGACGAAGCGGCGCTCGGGCGCTGGATGCAGGCGAACGTGGACGGATTCGATGGTCCGCTCACGGTGCTGCAATTCAGGGGCGGTCAATCAAACCCCACCTATCGATTGGAGACCCCCGGCAGAAAATACGTATTGCGCCGCAAGCCGTTCGGCGTGTTGCTGCCGACTGCCCATGCAGTCGATCGCGAATATCGACTGATCACCGCATTGGAGACCGTGCGGTTTCCCGTTCCGCATGCCTACGCGATATGCATGGACCCGACCGTCATCGGTGCGATGTTCTATCTGATGGAGGCGGTGGAGGGGACAATCCATTGGGACGCGGCTCTTCCGGACCTGACCCCGGATACACGTCGCAAGGTCTACGAGGCAATGATCTCGACCCTCGCAAATCTTCACCTCATCGACTACGCGGCCATAGGTCTCGGCGATTTTGGTCGTCGCGGAAATTATTTTACCCGGCAAATCGAGCGTTGGACGAAACAATACCGCGCATCCGAGACCCGACGAATCGATGAGGCGGAACGTCTGATGGAGTGGTTACCGAGAACCATTCCCGAACAGACGCGGACCTCGACCGTCCACGGGGACTATCGGATCGACAACCTGGTGGTCGCGGAAAGGGGTGATCGGATAGCCGCCGTGTTGGACTGGGAGCTGTCCACCTTGGGTGATCCGCTGGCAGATTTGAGCTACATGTTGATGCATTGGGAATTGCCGGCGAGCGAACGCGGTGCGCTGGGTGGATTGAATTTGAAGGCCCTCGAGATTCCGACGCGCGACGACGCGCTGCTGCTTTACTGTGCATGCACGGGGCGTTCCGGCATACCGAACCTGGACTGGTATTTTGCCTACAATGTGTTTCGCCTGGCGTGCATTTTTCAGGGAATTGCCGGGCGGGTGCGAGACGGAACCGCGGCGAATGCCAATGCCGCCGACGCGGAATCCCGTACCCCGCGTTTGGCGAAGATCGCTTGGGATTTTGCGCTGCGTGCCGGCGCCTGAGAAAATAGACACTTTGGCCGCCACGGCCAGCCGGTCATTACACGAAGGAACGGAACTCAGATGTCCCTATTTGATCTGACCGACAAGGTGGCCATCGTTACGGGCTCTTCGAGGGGCATCGGCCGTGCGATCGCGCTGCGGATGGCCGAACAGGGGGCGCGAGTCGTCATCGCATCGCGCAAGCAGGAAGCTTGTCAGGCCGTGGTCGATGAGATAACGAGCGCTCACGGAGACGGTCGGGCGATCGCGGTTGCCGCGAGCATCTCTTCCAAAGAGGCACTGCGCCACCTGGTCTCCGAGACCAATACCCGCCTCGGCCCCGTCGATATCCTGGTCTGTAATGCTGCCAGCAACCCTTACTATGGTCCGCTTGGCTCCATCAGCGACGAGCAGTTCCGTAAAGTGCTGGACAACAACATCCTGTCGAATCACTGGCTCGTGCAATTGACCGCGCCCCAGATGATCGAGCGCACAGGCGGTGCCATCATTTTCGTTTCCTCCATCGGCGGGCTCAAAGGCTCGCCCGTGATAGGCGCGTACAACGTCTCCAAGGCGGCCGACATGCAACTCGCAAGAAACTATGCGGTGGAGTACGGACGGCACAACATACGGGTGAACTGCATCGCGCCGGGACTCATTCGCACGGATTTCGCGCGCGCGCTGGTTGAAAATCAGGAGACTCTCAAGGCCGCGCTTGCGACAACGCCGCTGAAGCGAGTCGGTGAAGCCGATGATATCGCGGGCGCGGCGCTATTTCTGGCGTCCGCCGCAGGACGATTCGTTACCGGCCAGACTATCGTGGTGGATGGGGGCATAACAATCGCCAGCGGCGCAATGGGCGCGAGTTAATCTTCGGATGAGTGGGGCCGCTTCCATCTCATTGTTTCTGGTGCGGGGAGACCCCAAGATGTAGGCCGGCGTCGACGATTAACGTCTCACCGGTGATATGCCGGGAAGAGGGCGAAGCGAGGAAGACCGCCGATACCGCAATGTCTGTGGCGGTCGAGGCAACTTTCAGCGGTGTCATTGCTACGACATTCTCGCGAAGTTGATCGAGCGAAACCTTCTGAAGGCTCCGGCCGTACCAAGGGGTATCGATAAAGCCCGGGCATATCGCGTTGACACGGATCTTCGGTGCCAACGCGCGCGCAAGCGATATGGTCATGGTGTTAAGCGCCCCCTTCGATGCGGCGTATGGCACTGAAGTGCCGACTCCGCTAACACCGGCGAGCGAACTCGTGTTTACGACGGCGCCAGGCATATCCTCCGCTGACAATAGGGTACGCGCGGCACGAATCATTTGATAGGCGCCGACCACGTTGACGTGGTAGAGCCGCAGGAAATCCTCCGTCGACACCGCGTCCATGTCTGCGTGATCCTGAGCAAACTTTGTGACTCCCGCATTATTGAACAGCGCATTGATACGACCGTAGGGCTCCGCCCTTCGCGCGATGGAACGGCAAGCAGCGTCATCTGAGACGTCCGCCTGCACTAAAATGGGCTCCGCACCTTGGGTGCGCACAAGGTCGGCGGCTTCTTCAGCCTCGGCGACGTTGCGTGAATAGTTGATCACGACGGTCTTCGCGCCTCGCATCGCTACTTCGACCGCGATGGCGCGCCCCAAACCGGTTGAACCGCCGGTGACCACGATGACGTAGCCGTCGAAATCCCTACTCATTGAATTTCCCCAATCATCGATGTTTCCAATTACCCGTCGTGCTTCCGGGGCATGGCCTGGCCTACCTCAGCATCAGTCTGGCGATTTGTGGATGATCGTCAAAGGCGTTTATAAGAATACATTGTATCTGCGAGCACGATGACCGACCTTCCCATGGGCGTCAATGTATCGCTCTGACAGATACGGAGCATCGTCAGACACACTTTGCAAATTGCGATCGATTCTCTATCTTCGATGGCCCGACGGTCCAATCGCCGGATCATTTAGGGAGCAAACACCTTGGATTTTTCACTTTCGGAGAAGCAGGAACACTGGTTGAGGCGCGTTCGCGAATTCATGGACTCGCGCATCTACCCTGCCGTGACTGCCGTACGCGAGGAGTTTTCCGCCATGGGCGCCGATCGCTGGCATCCCTCGCGGAAGGTCGAGGAGCTCAAGGCGGCGGCCAAAAGCGAAGGTCTGTGGAACTTGTTTTTACCGCCATCGAGGGAGCATGACTCGACGGAATACTTGGGAGCGGGCCTTACCAATCTCGAGTATGCCTTGTGCGCGGAGGAGATGGGCCGAGTGCCTTGGGCCTCCGAAGTATTCAATTGCTCGGCGCCGGATACCGGAAATATGGAAGTGATACACCGGTATGGCAGCGCGGCGCAGAAAGCCAAGTGGCTGAAGCCGTTGCTAGCCGGCGAGATTCGGTCGGCATTTCTGATGACGGAACCCCAGGTTGCCTCTTCGGATGCGACCAATATCGAGACTTCGATTCGCCGGGAGGGCGATGAATACATCGTCAACGGCCGCAAATGGTGGTCCTCGGGCGTCGGCGACCCTCGATGTAAAGTCGCCATCGTGATGGGCAAGACCGATCCGACGGCGGCGCCCCATAGCCAGCAGTCGCAGATTCTGGTGCCTCTTGATGCCCCCGGGGTGCGAGTGCTACGTATGCTGCCGGTGTTCGGGTATGACGATGCGCCGCATGGTCATGGCGAAGTCCTGCTCGAAAATGTGCGCGTGCCGGCGGGAAACCTCTTGCTGGGAGAGGGTCGCGGCTTCGAGATCGCCCAGGGTCGGCTCGGTCCAGGTCGGATTCATCATTGCATGCGCACGCTGGGTGCCGCCGAACTGGCTCTGGAGCTGATGGTCAAGCGACTGATGTCCCGCGTCACCTTCGGCAAGGCCATCGCCGACCACTCGGTGTGGGAACAACGCGTGGCGGAAGCGCGGCTCGACATCGAAATGACGCGGTTGCTGTGTCTGAAGGCCGCCGACCGCATGGACAAGCTCGGCAACAAGAGCGCTCGCCTGGAGATTGCCATGATTAAGGTAGCGGGCCCAAGAGTGGCGCTTCGCGTCATCGACGACGCCATACAGGCGCACGGCGGCGGTGGTGTATCGGAGGATTTCCCGCTTGCTGCGAGCTATGCCCATATCCGAACTCTGCGCATTGCGGACGGCCCTGACGAGGTGCATAACCGCAGCATCGCCCGCATGGAATTCGCTCGCTACAGTAGTGCCTCATCCGCTCGATGAGTAAGGAACTCTAGCCTATGCCCCAAGCCTACATCGTGGCCGCGCTACGCACCGCTGGAGGGCGCCGCAAAGGGCGACTCGCCAACGTACATCCTGCCGATCTGGCCGCGTCCGTGCTCAATGCCTTGGTTAAGCGGTCCGATATCGATCCGGCCATGATCGAGGATGTCATCATGGGCTGCGTGGGGCAGGCGGGCGTCACGATTGTCGAGCGTCTTTGATGTCATTTTCGCATTGCAAATGACACCCTGATCACCGGGGACAGGTGTACGATTCGTATTATGGGAGCCTGTGACGGGCGGATGTGTCAGCCGGGGCCTGGCGTCGATTCGTGCGGTAGTATTGGCTTTATGCACCTACGCGGTCTTGACATTAATCTGTTGGTCGCGCTTGACGCGCTCATGAAGGAGCGCAGTATCACAAGAGCGGCAGAACAGCTGCGGCTCAGTCAGTCCGGCATGAGCACGGCGCTGCGTCGGCTCCGGGATTTTTTCCACGATCCGCTGCTTGTCCCGATCGGCCGAAATATGGTGCTTACACCCCTCGGCGAGTCTCTGGTCAATCCAGTGCATACCATCATTCTTCAGGCAAAATCCCTCATCGATCACTCGCCCGGATTCGATCCCAAGACGACGGAACGCCAGATCACCATCATGGCATCCGACTATGTCGGTGTGGTTTTTCTTCCTGATCTTTTGAAGCGGCTGCAAGTCGCTGCACCTGGTATCTCGGTCGATCTCGTCTTGCAAGAAGACCATTTACACGGGCCCCTGGATCGCGGCGAAGTCGATATTCTCATCGTGCCACGGCAGGCCTTGTCCCCCGATCATCCCTCGGCGCGTTTATTCGAAGACGAATACGTGTGCATCGTCTGGGACGAGAGTCGCGAATTCGACGGTGAACTTACCTTCGAACACTACATGACCTCGCATCACGTCATTACTAGATTGGGCAAGGCGAGGGCACCGGCGTTTGATAGCTGGTTGTTCCAGAAATTTGACCGGCAGAGAATCGTCGATGTCGTGACAATGAATTTTACGCTGGTGCCCCATTACGTGGTGGGAACAAACCGAATAGCCACGGTTCATGCCCGCATGGCAAAAATATATGCAAAGCTCTTTCCGCTCCGCATCGTTCCGACGCCATTTGAAATTCCTCGAATTGTTGAGTTTATTCAATGGCATAGGTATAGCGACAAACACCCGGTCACGGTGTGGTTGCGCGATTTGATGGTGGAAGTAGGCTGCAGCCTAGGTGAGCCGGAGCGCAGCTAGCGCGGAACCCATCTTAAGCAGCGATGCGGGCTATCTGAAGAAACGCCTTTGGCAATCGCCAACGCTCCGCTATCTTCCACCCATGCGTTCCGCAGGGACCCCTTGGACAACGTGCTTTGATACCAAAGAGGCGACGGACGCTGGGGTGGGCTTGGCCGACCGGCGGCAATCGATGATTCCAGACATTCGCTGCCCCGATTTATGAGCGGACAACAGAGGTAGTTTTTCATGAACGCCAGAATCGATTCGATGATTACAAAGGAGCAAATGCTTGCCTGTCCCGGCGTGATGCCGGCGCCGCGCAATCAGTGGTACATCGCAGCGCTATCGAGCGAAGTCAGCCGCAAAGTGATGACGCGGCAGATCCTTCAGGATCATATCGTTTTTTTCCGCACCGAAGATGGAACGGCTGTGGCACTGGGAGACCGCTGTCCGCATCGAGGGGTGCCTCTGTCGATGGGTACGGTTCAGGGGAATGGCATCCGCTGTGCGTATCACGGATTCGAATTCGGCAAGACGGGTGCTTGTACGCACATCCCCTCGCAATCGACCATCGTTGAACAGCTCGCGGTGCGCTCCTATCCCTTGGTCGAAGTGGCGCCGTATATCTGGATTTGGATGGGGCTGCCGGCCGAACGCGATGATTCGCTCCTGCCGGATATGCATGAATTGGGGCTCACTCGGCCGGGTTACAAAGTGACGCCGTTCTTTGTGGTCGAGATGGGATGCAACTTCGAGCTTCTGCATGAGAATCTCCTCGACACCTCGCATATCACGTTTCTTCATGCCGGCATGATCGACGGTGGCACCATGGCCCGGGCTGATTTTCAGACGAGTTATAAGGGGGGAAGGGTCCACATCTCAAGGCAACTCATCGAGACACCAACGGCGGCCATGGCGCGTACTTTTCATCTGAAGGGAGGGCCGGGCAAGCCGGTCAAGCGGACATTGATTACGGATGCCATACCTCCCCACCTCAGCGTCATCACCAATATCTTCACCTATCCCGACGAACCGGATGCACCGCCGCACATCCTGATTAACCCACAGGGCGTGACGCCCAGTGGCAAGAATCGCTGCTTGAATTTCATGGCGGTCTCCTCCTCGTATCCTGATGAACAACCAGCCGACGCCTTTCCGCACCTTCTGAAACTTTTCGAACAAGACAAGGTGGTACTGGAGGCTGTTCAGAAGCGGTTCGACGAAGAGGGTTGGGATTTGCCGGAAATCAGCGTCCGCGCCGACGCCGCCGCGCTTAACTTTCGCAAGAAAATGGCAGCCTTGGTCGAAGAAGAACGCCGGCGCCTTGCTCCGAAGGCCCTGCAGAGCGCTTAGCGCTGACCGAGTACACTGAAAATGTTCGAACCGTTTCCCGGAAATTACGTATGGAATCTGGCCACGAACCTGGCGCTTTACGTCGGCGGCAACCATGGCGAAATCGACGCCGCTTGCCGCCCTCTTCGCGAAGCGGGGGCTCGTGGCGAGGACGCCGGCACCGCTGAGTTTTTCAACAGTTGGATCAAATTGGCCGATCGTATTGCCGCGAATGCGGAAGCGGACCTCAAGAAGGGGAGAGCCTTCAGCGCGGCGACGAAGTTGCGACGCTCGTCCATCTACTACCAGACGGGCGAGCGCATGCAGGCGCGTGACTATCCGCCTCGGCGGCTAGCATATCTCAGGGCGCTCAGCACCTTCCAGCGATCGATTGAATTGAGCCGTATGCCGATCGAACGTGCGGAAATCCCATACGAAGGCTCGAGCTTCCCGGCGCTGTTCTGGAAAGCGGAATCGCGCGACGGCCGGCCGGCGCCGGCGGTGGTGTGCTGCAACGGATTGGACAGCACCAAGGAACTGGTCATCTGGACGGGCATTGGCCGCTCCCTTACCGCGCGTGGCATATCCGTGCTGTGTGTTGATCAGCCCGGAACCGGCGAAGCGCTGCGCTTGAAGAACCTTCCGGGCGTCTACGATAGCGAGCGCTGGGCCTCGCGCGCGGTGGACTATCTCGAGAGCCGAAGCGATGTAGACAAAGCACGGATCGGCATGTTTGGGCTCTCGCTGGGCGGATATTTTGCACCGCGGGCTGCGGCGTTTGAAAAGCGCTTTGCGCTTTGTGCCGTTCTGGGTGCGAACCACAACTGGGGCGAATTGCAGAAGCGCCGTCGTCACCGCGAGGGCGAGAACCCGGTTCCCCATTACTGGGACCACGTGATGTGGGTATTCGACAAGCCCGATATCGACGCCTTCATGGCCTGGGCGCCCTCGATGTGCCTGGACGGCGTAGTCGACAAGATTACTGTTCCGTTTCTCGTCACGCATGGGTCGGGTGATCGTCAGATTCCCATCGAGTTCGCGCATCAAACCTATGAACAGGCCGTCAACAGCCCCAAGCGCGAATTGCGCATCTTCACGCCCGACGATTACGCAATCGAGCATTGCGAAGCAGACAATGGCACCGTCGGCTGCGATTACATTGGCGACTGGATCGCCGAGACGTTTGGTTTGGCGGTCGCATGAAGAGTAGTACAGGCTTTGTGCCCTATTTTCGCTCGCCAGGAATGGCCGGCAAAGCACACCTATAGCTAACGAAGAGGATTTATATCTTGGCCATATTGGGAATCGAAAGTCTGGTCTATGGTGTCGATGACATCGAAACATGCACGCGTTTCTGGAAAGACTTCGGCCTTGCTCCCGTTTCGCGATCCCCCCGAGAGAGTGTGTTCGAGGTTGCCACCGGATCTCGCCTGGTGGTGCGCGAGCGGGGCGACTGCGGCGTTGCCGATTGGTTCGACGGCAACGGTGTGAAGTTGGTCATCTGGGGAGTGGATACACGCGGGAATTTGGAGGAGCTTGTTGCGAACGTCAGGCGCGACCGTGAAGTGCGCCGGGATCCGGATGGCACTGCGTACGCGGTGGCGAACGACGGCATTCCGTTTGGGCTGCGCGTCTGGAACAAGCGTTCCGTCGTATCCGCCCCCGATGAGGTCAACGCACCGGGGAACATCAAGCGGCTCAATCAGCATCGTAAATGGCGCCTGCGCGCCCTTCCTAAGACCTTGAGCCACGTCGTCTTCTTTTCAAAGGATTATGTAGCCTCTTATGAGTTCTACCGCGACCGCCTGGGCTTTCGCTTGAGCGACCATTCGGAGGGACTGGGCGCCTTCGCTCGTGCGGACGGCACGCACGAGCATCATAGTATTTTCTGGCTGAACGCCGACGTGCCGTTCGGACCGGGCAAGGCATCATTCATGCATGCCGCTTTCGGTCTCGAAGATATCGACGAGGTCATGCTGGGCGCGAACATCATGGCACAACGGGGTTGGCTGGGAGAGGGGGGACACAAGCTGGGGGGCCTTTCGCGCCATCGTATCTCGTCGGCGATTTACTACTATGTACGTAATCCCAATGGTGGTGAAGCCGAGTATACCTGTGATACCGATTATCTCGACGATAACTGGATCCCACGTGTCTGGAATTGGAAATTCGGCGCCGTACTTTGGGCACATGACAGGCTCGAGATGTTCGGGCCCCTCGAGGCGGGGTGGGAGGTACGGCTCGATCCTGAAGGACGCTCGCTCGATCCGTTTCGCATGACCGGCCACGAAGGCAGGAAATCAAACCCGCACATAGGAGACCTGACGGTCGAGAGTCAAAATCTCCTTTGAGTGAGGGAAGCATGTCAAAATCTTTCAGACGCATCGTCACCGGACACAATGACAAGGGCGTGGCCATCATCGCAAGCGATACCAATCCGCCGGAACAACGCCCGATGGGTCCGAATGGCCCTCGTTTCTTCGAAGTTTGGAATACGAACGGCGCACCGGCCACTATCGATCGCTTCAGTGTGGAGCCGCCGGTCCCCGGACTCGTGCTCACCCCACCGGTGCACGGCACCCGTATCCGAGTCAACGAATTCCCTCCCGAGTCTGCGCAAGACTCCTCGCCCGACACGACGGAAGCCTTGAAACAATTCGAAAATATCGGCGGGGCGAACGCCTTTACCGGCGGTCATGGCAGTGATCGTCATGCCCTCATGCATCGCACGTCGACCATCGACTACGGCATCGTGCTTGAAGGGGAGATCACTTTGATCCTCGATGAAGGCGAGACAGTGGCGAAGGCGGGCGACATCGTCATCCAACGCGGTACCAATCATGCCTGGGCGAATCGCGGCACGACAAACTGTCGCGTCGCATTTATCCTGGTCGACGGGCAGTTCGAGGACGGGCTTTGAAAGTGCGAGTTCTCCGGTGCAGGGTCGGTTGATCGTATGACGCAGCTTCTGGTGACCAATCGGGCGGGGGAGGAAAAAGCGGTCGATGCCGAAGGCGGCCAATCACTCATGCAGGCGCTGCGCGCTCTGGGGTTCGACGACATTTTGGCGATCTGTGGAGGTGTGTGTGCATGCGCAACTTGCCACGTCTACGTTGATCCCTCATATCTGGATCGTCTCCCACCTATGGGAGAAGACGAAGCGGCATTACTCGAAGGCTCCGACTACCGCACGCCGCAGTCGCGCCTCTCCTGCCAGATTCCTTCCGACGACATTCCACCCGGTCTGAAAATACGCATCGCGCCTGAGGACTGATGCAGCGCCATACAGCATGTCTTTCGATGGCGTTGGGCGGACCGCCCAGGCTCTCGCGTAAACCTCGGCCTCTCGGATAAGGGCACCAAGGACACAGATGTTAGCAACGCACCTGTGGAACGGTGAATTTACCCCGTTACCCGCGATTCTCGCGGCGCACGCGACCGAGAGACCGGAAGCGATTGCGGTCATCGATGACGATCGGTCGTGCAACTATCGCGAATTCGATGCGCGGGTCGATCAAGTCGCCGCATCCCTGCAGCGGGACGGTGTGTTGCCGGGGCAATGCGTTGCCATCTGTGCGAGGACGAGCCTCGAATACCTTGCCACCTTCCTGGGCGCATTGCGAGCGGGTGTCGCCGTGGCGCCGCTGGCGCCATCCTCGACGCCGGGTCAATTGCGAACGATGCTGGAAGATTGCGCCGCAAGGATGTTTTTTGTAGACCAGGACACCGCTTGTCCCGTTGATGACGGCGCGCAGCGCCCCAAGCTCGTGAACTTGGAAGGGGTTTTCGGTGGAGAACCCTTCGCCATCTGGTTGAGCAAACCTGGCAACCGGCCCGCTGCAATCAATATCGCCCCAGAGTCGCCTTTCAATATCATCTATTCCTCCGGCACTACCGGTGCACCGAAGGGAATCGTTCAGAGTCACGCCATGCGCTTCGGATTCGTGCGCATGCTAGCTGCCTATGATTATACGCCCACGTCGATCTCGCTGATATCGACGCCGCTGTATTCGAACACCACGCTTGCCAGCGTGTTGCCGACGTTAAGTGTGGGCGGAACGCTGGTCCTGATGAAGAAATTCGACGCACAGCGCTTCGTGCAACTGGCGGCCAAACACCGGGTGACTCACGCAATGCTCGTTCCTGTGCAATATAACCGCATCATGGCGCTGCCTGAGTTCGATGGATATGACCTCTCGAGCTTCGTCATGAAGTTCTCGACATCGGCCCCTTTCTCCGGCGAGCTGAAGGCGGATGTGCTGGAGCGGTGGCCGGGAGGGCTGGTGGAGTTCTATGGGATGACCGAAGGCGGCGGAGTCTGTGTCTTGGAAGCACATCGATACAAGCACAAGCTGAGTTCGGTCGGGCGACCGGTAATCGGCCATGATATCCGCCTCATCGGCGAGGACGGCAACGAGGTTCCACCCGGCGAGTCCGGCGAGGTCGTTGGGCATTCGAAAGCGATGATGACGGGCTACCACAATCAGCCCGGCAAGAGTGCGGATGCCGAATGGTTTGACACCACCGGCAAGCGCTTCATCCGCACGGGCGACATCGGCAAATTCGATGCGGATGGCTTTCTGACCCTCGTCGATCGCAAAAAGGACATGATCATATCCGGGGGATTCAATATCTACCCGAGCGACATCGAATTCGTCATCGTCCAGCATCCGGATGTGCTGGAGGCGGCTGTCGTCGGCATGCCATCGAAGCGTTGGGGCGAGGCACCAGTGGCCTTCGTAGCGCCGAAGCCTGGGCGCAATCTCGATGCCGCCGCCCTTGCTGCCTTTGTGAACGCAAGGGTCGGCAAGGTTCAGCGGCCGGCGGCCTATGAGTTCCTCGATGGCCTCCCGAGATCCGGCATCGGCAAGGTCTTGAAGCGCGAACTGCGTGATCGAAAAGTAAAAGTGGAGTAGGTGCCGGCATATGTTATCGAACAAGAGAACTGCGACCCGCGAAGATGCGGGCGGCGTGCGCGTGCCTGAGGCGATGCCGATCGATGAATACCGTAATCATGTCGGAATGCTCCTGGGAGTATCCGACTGGATCGTGATCGGGCAGGGTACAATCGACCAATTTGCCGATGTCACTCGCGATTGGCAATTCATTCACATCGATCCCATACGCGCCAAAGAGACGCCGTTTGGCGGAACGATCGCACATGGTTTGCTGACGTTGTCGCTGGTATCGGCGATGTCGTTTACCGCGGTCCCTGCGATCGCGGGCGCACAGGTCGGCATCAACTATGGATTCAATTCGATCAGATTCATAAGTCCCGTGCTTGCCGGCAGCCGTGTGAGGGGGAGCTTCACACTCAAGCAGTTCGTGGAGCGTCAGCCGCGTCAATGGCAGTCGACGCTCGACGTGCGCGTCGACATCGAGAACGTTTCGAGGCCTGCGCTCATTGCCGAATGGCTGACCTTGACGACGTTTTGAGAGCCGGTATCGATGCAACCAGGGCGACGAGTGCTGCCGATGAGTCGCGGATGTTCCCAGCAACAAAATGGAGAATGCGATGCTCAATGTCTACTTGATGATCGCGATTGCGGCGGTCGCGAACGTGGCCACCGTGTACTTCATGAAATTATCAGCCGGCCTGACGGTGCCGTGGCCCATCTTTGCGATGTTGATCGCCAATCTTTTAACCAACTGGTTCTTGGGCCGCGCATTCGCCGGCGGCGCTCCCGTCGGGGGCGCCGTGACCATGTTGGTCGTGGGCGTCATGGTGGGCTCGCTGATCGTGGGCCTTTTCTTCGGCGAGCGCATTGTACCCATCCAGGCAGTCGGCGCCGTCATCGCCATCATCGGCGTCATCATATGCAACCTCGCGCCGCACGCGACATAGGCGCAACGGGACATGCGATGTCCCCGGAAAAGTAGCCATGCTGATCAAGAGGGGCAACGGCCCCAATCCGCTGAAGGACTGGCAGGTCGACAGGTCGGCGATCCGCACGATAGGCCGGGACCTGCGGCGCCCGGAATGCATTCTAGCGGAACGCGACGGTACCCTGTGGGCGGCCGACGCGCGAGGCGGCGTCATGCGGATCAACCCGGACGGTACGCAAGCGCTTATCGCCCAATCGCCCGATGATCACTTCGATTTGCGGGTGAACAGCGAGCAGAGCCTGCTCTTCGGCACCTTGCCGAATGGTCTCGCCTTTTCCAAGACCGGAGACATTCTCATTGCCAACTTCGGCACCGATCGCCTCGAACTCATGACGCGCGACGGCAAGACTCGGACGCTGTACGGCAGCCTGGATGGGAAGCCGCTCGGCAAGGTCAATTTCGTCATGCGTGATTCGAGAGACCGGATTTGGATAACGGTGTCGACCCGGGTGAATCCCTGGGACAAGGCACTGCGGTCGACCTTGGCGGACGGGTACATCCTGTTGTTGGATGAGTGCGGCTTACGTGTCGCGGCCGAGGGTTTTGCCTTCACGAACGAAGTGAAGTTCGACGCCGACGAGGAGTGGCTGTACATTGCCGAGTCGGCGGCGAAACGCGTTACCCGGATGCGCGTCACGGCCAAAGGCGAACTCACGGATCGTGAAATCTATGGGCCGGCCAATCTGGGCGATGGATTCATCGATGGGATCTCCTTCGACAGCTACGGCAATCTCTGGGGCACTATGGTCATCGCCGATCGCCTGATTGCCATCACGCCCCAGGGAGACGTTCTCGAACTTTTGGATGACGGCAATCACGAGGCCAACGCGCGCGCCGAGGCGGAATATGCGACGGGCAATCCGATCAGCTTCGAAACCTTGAATGCCACAGGTGGGTCGATTGCGCCATGGCTTGCATGCGTGACGTTCGGCGGCGCCGACCTCAAAACTGCCTATCTCGGCGGATTGAAGGCGAGCACCATTCCCTACTTTGAATCACCTGTCGCGGGGCTGCCGCTCGCTCACTGGTAGGCAGCATCGATGCTCTGGCGATCGTGGTGCATTCTCGTCTGCCGCGCAAATACGAGGCATCTGTATTATCGTCTTTGCCGATAGGTCGAGCTCCCTATAATGACGGACAAGGCAATCGCGAGGGCGAACCTCGCGGTGGCAAAAATGAACGGGAGGACAGAATGATTGCCATTGCACGCTATGGGTTCGTCCTGCTTGCCACGTGGCCTATCGGCGCTACTTGTGCATGGTCGAGCGAGGACGGCGCCGATTCGCCCTCCGAGCTTCAGGAAGTCGTGGTGACGGCGCAGCGAAGGGAGTCAGGACTGCAGACCACCCCCATAGCGGTGACGGCCCTCTCCGGTTCCGCGTTGAAGGCGCTGAACGTCACGGACCTTGATAGCCTCGCCTTAGCCGTTCCCGGCGTCAGCTTCGGCGATGAACTCGGCGAAGCGCACATCGCAATTCGGGGCATCGGCTCCGACGCGGTCAACCCGGGCGCGGACCCGCGCGTCGCCTACTATCAGGACGGTATATATTTTGGCCGCCCGACCGCCCAACTTGGCGGCATGTTCGACCTGGAGCGGGTGGAGGTCCTAAAAGGTCCCCAGGGCACCCTGTATGGACGCAATGCGACCGGCGGCGCGATCAGCGTCATTAGCCGAGGACCCACGGCGCAGACCAGCGGCTACGCTGACGTAAGTTACGGAAACTACAACACCGTCGATTTTGACGGCGCCATCGGCGGTCCTATCGCTGATAACGTCGCGGGTCGAATCGCGATGCAGACAAAATTCCACGACGGTTATGGAACCAATATCACCACGGGCAGCGACATCGACAATCAAACCGAGGGAAGCGTACGGGCGAGCCTTCGCTGGGACCCGTCCGCGTCGCTCAGTTTCCTGACCATCGCCGACTACCACAAAGAGAATGATCGAAGCGGCGGCCTACATTTCTTCGGTTCGGACAATCCGGCAATACCCATTGCGGGTATCGCGTTGGGCGGGGTGGCTCCCGCCGACAGCCGCGATATCGCGAGCGCCAGAGATCCATTTACCAGAGTGCAGACCTACGGCATTGCAGAAATCGTGACCGCCACGTTCGACTGGGCCACGATGAAATCGTATACGTCCTGGCGTCACAGCAACGCGACTTTTGGCACGAACCCCACCGGCACCAGTCTTCCGATTACCTTTGGCACATCCACTGAAAATGCCCACCAAGTCAGCGAAGAACTGCAGTTGTCGGGCGACCACGGACGTCTGCATTGGCTTGGGGGCGCATTGTTCTTTTACGAGCACGTCGACGCTTCGATAGCGTTTCCATTCAATTTGCTGCTATTCGGCGGCCCGAATCAAATTCAGCAAGGCTATTTGGTCTCGGGTCAACAGAGCGATAAGTCGGCGGCGCCGTACGTTCGGCTGACTTACGATATTACCGACAAAGCGTCGCTCATTCTCGGCGCGCGTTATTCTTATGAGGAAAAAATAATCGATCAAACCTCGCAGTTTGATTTGACTCGTCCCTATTCTCCGAGCAATCCGGTCATTCCGAGTCCGGGATTTCCCAACGTTGAATCCAAGAATTACCACCAAACGACGCCAACGGCGACATTGGATTACAAACTGACGCCTGATGTTTTCCTGTTCGCCACCTACGCGGAAGGCTTCAAGAGCGGGGGCTTCAATCCGGGAATCCTTCAACCGCCGTATCAGCCGGAGACGATCAAAGAATATGAGTTGGGCCTCAAATCCAAAGAGCTGAATGGAAGGATGAAAATCAACGTTGACGTTTTTTACTACAATTACAGCAATCTTCAAGTCACGATCATCCGAGGGACCAACGCCAACATCGAAAATGCTGCGACTGCTGCATTGTACGGAACAGACATCGAATTAGAGGTTCTACCTATATCAACTTTGAAGATTGACGGAAGCATCGAATTTCTTCACTCGGAGTACAGGAATTACTTCAGCGCAAATTCTGCCTTTCCCGGCGAGGCGGCAAAATCGCTTTCCGGAAAGCAGCTCACGCAAGCGCCAAGATATTCCGGCAGGCTCGGCGCGGAATACTCCTGGAGTCTCGGCTCCGGCAATCTATCGGTTCGCGGAGACTATGCCTACCAGTCCCGCACTTACTTCACGCCGTTCAATGAACTAGCGGTGTCACAGGCCGGCCATTCGCTCACGAACGCATCGCTAAACTACACTTCCGCCGGTGGGGGCTGGCATGCGGGTCTGTACGTCAACAATCTTTCCGATTCAAAGGTCATCGCCCAAGATTACGTGGCTTCCGAACTGTTCGGTGGTCCGGTGATAGGGGTGCTCACCCCGCCGCGCACCTATGGAGTCAGATTCGGCGTCGCCTTTTAGCGCCGCGGAGAAGGCGCGGAGGAATCACGCTGTTCAAACGTGCGACAGTGTCGCTTTCACATTGGACGAACCCATACCGACGCAAGTCAACCGTCGGCTAGGCCGTCGCCTGGTCTTGCACAGCTTCGATTGGACTGTCACGCGCCGTAAGCAGTACTCTGGGCAGAGCCACCGCCAGCGGCACCGCGAGCAGTGTGGTTGCGGCGTTGATGTACACCAAGGTGCTGAAATGGATGTGTAGAACTTCTATCAGGGCCGATCCCAGCCAATCACTTCCCCACATAAAAAAATTCCTCACGGCCATGAGAATGGCGAATCCCAGCGCCTCACTGCCCGCCGGTGTCGCCCGTACCGCGAGGTGCATGACGGCGATTTCACCGAGTGTGGTTCCCGCGCCGTTGAGCGCCTCGATCAATTGGGCCTGCACGTAAGAGTCGTACAACAAATAGCCCAACGTCACCACGGCACTGAAGAAGAGGCAGCCGCAGAGTAGCGATCGGAGGCTCAGGCGACGGGCCGCAAAAAAGCCGTAGAGGACCGCAGCCGCCATGCCGCCGCCGGCGTTGAGGAATACAAGATACCCCTGCTCTTGGGTCCCGAGATGCAACGTGTTCTGCTGCAGATAGAAGAGCGCCGTGTTCAGGCCGGGCGCTATGTAGAAGAGTGCCGCAAGGCCGGCCGCGGCCCAAACCGCCCGTGCCCTCGCCATCCCACGGAGCTCTTGGCCCATATCGCGCAATAAGCCGGTGGGGGCACGTTGCCGGTAGGGTTCCCGCACGAGCCACCATGCCGCTGGCACGACGAGAAAAGCAGTTGCGCAGCAGGCCAGGGCGGACCATTCCAGGCCCACGGCGCCCAGAAAACCGCCAGCAGGTCCCGCAACCAGATAAGCAAACTGCATGGCGAGATTGCGGAGCGAGGTCAGCCGACCGGCCCCGGCGGTCGCGCGGGCCGCTTCGACCATGTAGCCCCCGAGCGCGGTGCTCGTGACGACCGTGGCGAGATTCGCCACCAAGCAGATGATGAGGAGCTCGCTGTAGCTGTGTGCCGCTGTGATCAGCGAACACCAGGCAGCCATGGCCGCCAGGGATCCGATGAGGATGTAGCTCTTGCGCCGGCTGCCGAAGATCGGACAGGCGTCCGAGAGAACCCCGAGGAGGGGCTTGATGTACCAGGGGAGGCCGATCCAGAAAAAAAACGCGGCGTTGGTGCTGCGGTCGGTGTGCAGCGCAGCGGGATGTGGACCAGCACCCGGGGTTGGGCCAGAGTCGTCGCAAGGAACCCCACCACGGTGACGGTGCCGGCAATGAGCAGCGAGTGATTGGACGAGGCCGGTGAGCGTTCGGACTGCGATTCCATAGGCCCCTCAGGTCTTATCGCTGGCACACCGGAGGCCGCCGATCGAGGGTGGCCTGCGTTTCCGGCGCTCTCCACTTCTGCGCTCAAGGTGCTTTTCTAGCGAGCGTCAGCTGCTGCATGCCCAATTGCCGACTCGGCGCCAGCGACAGACTGCCCGCAATACGGCCGTGGGCGCAAGTCCAGAGGAACTCTCCCGACAGGGCGCTCGTCGGTCTCAAGGGACCCGCGAGGACACACTCCCCGACTTGCTCCTTGAGTCTGACGAGATCTCGCGCCCATCCTGCCTCGTCCCGGTCC
>WNFR01000796.1_pt1 | contig 32205 bp, 35 predicted proteins | sample 5400221 | NCBI WGS metagenome assembly WNFR01 (sample SAMN13153357, study PRJNA577476) | soil metagenome | isolation source: 40 cm soil under Madrone tree | place: USA:California | collected 2016-06-14
CGCATCGTCAAAAAATACGTTCGCCTTGCAAACATGAATTGGGATTTGCATCCACACTCGATGCGCCACGCATTCGCCACGCACCTTCTTGCCGACGGCGCCGATCTCCGCGCCATTCAGGAGCTTCTCGGCCACCAATCGCTCTCCACTACGCAGAAATACACGCATGCCTCCATCCGCCAGTTGATGGACATCTACGATAAAGCCCATCCGCACGCGTAGCGCACTTGTTCGTCTCCTATTACTCTGTGTTCTCTGGGTTATTCCGTTTGTTTCGTCCGCGCACGCGCAGGACAACTACGAAATTCAGGTCTACGCCTACGACACCGTGGAGCCGGGCCACGCCATGGTGGAGTTTGCGCAGCAATCTCACGTTCGAAGGGTCGAGATTACGGCTCTGTGGGCCAGCTACGGATTTCGATCCCAGCGCACAGCCAATACACCGGTTTTCTCCGGCCATTGACCTGAACCTCTCGCCGAAATGGGAAGTGAATTTTGGCCTAGGAGTAGGCGTGACGCGGTCCCACCGATCACTTGATCGCAAAAATGATTCTCGGCTTATCGTTTCGATTTCTAATCCGTCCGTCTGTATAGGAAAGCCTTGCTCTGGATTTGTTCCACAGTTTCGTACGGGTTTTAACATTTTATCGCAATGCGCCCATGTAATGCGGCTTCACTGTTGTGAGCCGCGACATGTACCCTAGATGGGTCGATCCTGAGGTGCCGATGCCGCGCTGCCGCCGCAACCCAGCCTTTGCCATTCTCTGCCTGATCGCTTTCGCTTTTCCCGCTTTCGCGCAAACTCCCACTCCAGCGAGTGCCTGGAATTCGCTGGTCGACGATTTCCTGGATCAGGAGCTTTTCCCGGACAATCCCACTCTCGCGACGCAGATCGGGGTACACGAGCATGACGCCAAGCTCGACGACTTGTCTCGCAGCGGCATTGAGAGGCACATCGCCAGCCTCAAGAAATTTGAAGCGCGCACGGTGGCTCTCGATTCAAAGGGTCTTAGCCAGATAGAGACAGCCGACCGCGAGATGCTAATCAGCACCATACGCAGCGCGCTGCTATCGCTCGAACTGATTCGCACCTGGGAAAAGGATCCGGACACCTATTCGAGTGGCGCGGCGAACAGTATTTACGTCATCATGAGCCGCAATTTCGCGCCGCCCGACGAACGCCTGCGCTCCGTGGTGGCGCGCGAACGGCAATTCCCTGGCTATTTCGCTTCGGCGCGCGCAAATTTGAAAAATGTTCCGAAGGTTTACACGGAAATCGCGTTAGAACAACTGCCCGGCACCATCGATTTTTTCGAACACGACGTCCCCGCGGCCTTCAATGACGCGAAAGACGCTGCGACGAAATCGCAATTTGCTCAGTCTAACGCCGCTGCGATTGCGCAGCTGCGCTCCTACCAAGCCTGGCTCAAGTCCGACCTCCTGCCCCGTTCCAACGGCGACTTCCGCATTGGCGCCGCGACTTTTTCCAAAAAATTGTTGTACGACGACATGGTGACCACGCCGCTCGACCGCCTGCTGGAAATCGGCATGGCCGACCTACGCAAGAATCAGGCGGAGTTCAGGCGCGTGGCGCATGATGTTGATCCTACAAGGCCCGCCACGGCGGTGCTCGTCGAACTCCAGTCCATGCATCCCGCGCCCGATCAGCTCATGCAGACATTTCGCAATACCTTCGATGGCTTGATTGCGTTCATCAAGGAACACTACATCATCACGCTGCCAAGCGACCGCCGCCCGACGCTGCAGGAAACTCCACCGTTCGAACGCGCCACCACCGCGCTTCCATGGACACTCCCGGCCCATTTGAAAAAGTCGCCACGGAAGCTTATTTCAACGTCACGCTTCCCCACACGACTCACCCGAGGAAGTCGCGGGGCTGATGGCTGGCTTCAACATCGGAACCATCGTAAGCACTGCCGTACACGAAGCCTTTCCCGGCCACTTCGTGCAATATCTTTGGGAAAACCGCGCTCCTTCGAAACTGCGCCGCGTGCTTTCCGCCAATACCAACGTTGAAGGTTGGGCTCACTATACTGAACAGATGATGCTCGATGAAGGCTACGCGCAGCCCCGCGTTGGCGCGAAAGATTTGCGCGAATCGCGGTTGATCCGCCTGGGCCAACTGCAGGACGCGCTTCTGCGCGATGCGCGATTCGTTGCCGGCATCCAGATGCATCGAGGAACATTTACGCTGGAGCAGGCACGGCAGTTTTTCGTCAAGGAAGGTTTTCAATCGCCCAAAATCGCGGAAATCGAGACCGAGCGCGGCACTGCCGACCCGACCTATCTTTACTACACACTAGGCAAGCTGCAAATCATGAAGCTCCGCGAAGACCTGCGCAAAAAACAGGGTGCCGCCTTCTCCCTCGGCAAATTCCACGATGACTTCATGAGCCAGGGCTATCCGCCCATAGCCATCGTCCGCCGCGCTCTCTTGGGCGACAACTCACCGGCGCTGTAGAATGCCAGTCAACGATGTCGGCAGATTCGGACGACCAAACACTCATCGATACTCGGTAAAAAAGAGGGTGCAGCCGATGATGGCGAGCCAGGCCAATTTCCGCTTAGAGTCCAGCGAGGGTGGCTGCTGTCCAAATCTCACAAGCGGAAACCAGATCATTCCCAGACACAGTATCAAGGCGATCGCAACAATCATTGCAGCCGCTAGAACGGCTCTCAGCTTCATTCGGTATTCGCGCGATTGTTATTATGCGAACCCCGCCGTTTGATTTGACTCAACCAACCTACAATCCCACATTTGGTAGTGGTGCGGTTTGAATCCTCTCACCTTACTATCGCAATGGAGGCATGGAAACCTGCCTCGCTGAAAGCCATGCCGCCGCAGTCAAACATAATGTAATCACGATTGAGAAAGCGATGGGTATGATAAAGAGGTATCTCCAGCTCACAACCGTGATGGCGGCAAAGCAAAGGGCGAACGCCCACGCAGTGCCGCGCATGAGCGCCAAAGTCGCCGCTGGAAGGCCACCTAGCTGCCATGCCAATATCGCCGCGAATAGATAAAACGCGCCGACAGAGAATCCGGCCGCCACAAAGAGGTCCCAATACGTGCGGTTGAACCCCTGCACGTCAAAGTGAATTGACCGCATTGAGCCAAGAAGGGCGTCAACTCCCCATTTGGGATCAGACTGGCGAAAGCCGAGTGTATGTCCTACCGCGAAAAGCAGCAGAAGAACAGCAGCGATTCGATAAAACATAGATGCTTTCAATCTTGCCTCCAGAGATCACGGCAGCGGGCACCACTATCCTGCCGCGTACGTTCAAACTGTACCACTACCCTCATTTCTTCCATTTGACCGCTCAGAGGCTGACCGCGTATACTTGGGGTTTGTCTTTAGCTCTGGAGGAGTGATGTACGCCGTAATCAAGTCCGGGGGAAAGCAGTATCGTGTCGCTCCCGGCGACACCATTCGTGTGGAAAGCGTATCTGGCGAAGTGGGCGAACAGGTGAAGTTCGGCTCGATTTTGAGCGTACACACCGATGACCAGAAGATTCTGACCGGCAGCGACGCCACCAAGGCGACCGTCACCGGCAAGATCGTTGAACAAGGCCGCGGAAAGAAAGTCACCGTCCTTAAGTTCAAGAAAACAAACCAATATAAGATTCAGCGCGGCCATCGTCAGAATTATACGGCTGTGCAAGTCAGCGACATCAAGCTGTAAGGGTTTTTCTTCGTCGCACAGCCTCTCCTGGCTGTGCGCGGCCAGGCTTTAGCCCGGCCTTCGTTGGCTTCGGCGAGCTAACAGCCGGTCGCTTATTGTATTCGAATCTCGGAAGGGAATTGCATCATGGCACACAAAAAAGGTGGCGGCTCTTCAACAAACGGCCGCGATTCTCACGGCCAACGGCTGGGCGTAAAGCGCTTCGGCGGCCAACTGGTCAACGCAGGCACGATTCTGATTCGCCAACGCGGCACCAAGCACCAAGCCGGCGAAAACGTTGGCCAGGGCAAAGACGACACGCTCTTCGCGCTGGTCACCGGCCACGTCAAGTTCGAAGACCGCGGCCGCCGTGGACGCTTCATCAGCGTCACCCCCGCGTCAGCCGAAGCCGCCAACTAGCCGTCGCCATTTCGCCGATCGCCCGGTTCTTGTAGCAGGGATTTTATGTCCCTGCTCTTTCTTTTGGCACTGGTGACAGGAGACCTCAGTCTGCGCTCTTCTTGATTGCTCGTTAGGCTCGCCGCGAAGAGCAACTATAGCTCCTCTTTTACTGAGCTCAGAGGATTTAAACCGCCGCTCGAGCGAACCTGCGTTGTGACCCTGAACCCGCTGAAGTCCGGCGAAGGATCTCAACTTAAAATCCGCCGCACACGTTTATTGATAGGATTCTTTGCAATGTTCGTTGACGAAGCCAAAATCTACGTAAAAGCCGGCGACGGCGGTAACGGCTGCGTCGCGTTTCGCCGCGAAAAATACGTCCCCCGCGGGGGCCCAGCCGGTGGCGATGGCGGCAGGGGCGGCAGCATTTATCTCGAAGCCAATCCCAACGACAACACGCTATTGCGCTACCGATACAATCGCGAATTCAAAGCCGACCGTGGCCGCCATGGCGAAGGTTCGAATTGCACTGGCCAGGCTGGCGGCGATATGACGTTGCTCGTGCCGGTTGGCACGATGGCCTACGACCAGAAAACCGGAGAAACCATCGCGGACCTTGCAGCCCCCGGCCAGCGCGTTTTGATTGCGCACGGGGGCAACGGCGGGCGTGGGAATCAGCACTTTGCCAAGCCATGGCATCAAGCGCCGCGCGAACACGAAGACGGCCAGCCCGGCGAAGAGCGCCATCTACGTCTAGAATTGAAATTGCTCGCCGATGTTGGCCTAGTCGGTTATCCCAACGCCGGCAAGTCTACGCTGATTTCCGTGATCTCCGCCGCGCGCCCCAAAATTGCCAACTATCCATTCACTACTCTTGAGCCCAATCTCGGTGTCGTCAGCGCCGACAGCGTTCCGCAATCCGCCAGCAGCGGAGCCGGAAAAGAAAGCAACGACATCGGCCGGACCTTCGTTGTGGCCGATTTGCCCGGCTTGATCGAAGGTGCGCACGAAGGCGCCGGTCTTGGTATTCGCTTCCTGCGGCACGTCGAGCGCACGCGGCTCCTCGTTCACCTGATCGATACCAGCGATTTCACCGACGCCGATCCCGTCCACTCTTACGAAGTCATTAGCGGCGAGCTGCTCGCCTTCAGCCCCGCGCTCTGCGAAAAGCCCATGATCGTCGTCGCTACAAAGCTCGATGCCACCACCGACCGTGCGCATCTCGATGAACTGCGCGGCTTTTGCGCCAAACGCAATTTGTCCTTCCACGCCATCTCCGCAGCCACCGGCGAAGGTGTCCGCGACCTGGTCCTTGCCATCGCCGACGCCCTCGACAAAATTCCCAAATCCACTGCGCCACATCCTGACGCGGCGCAAGATTCCGAGCAGGCCGCGATCTAAGGCGCTTCGCGTAATTCGTTCCCATCACATTTCCGAATTTTCTCAGCGAGCCGCTGCGCACTCAGCGCCGCTGCATTATCTTTTTCTTTTTGGATCAGTTTTTTTAACTTTAAAGCTTGAATTTTCGTGCGAAAATAGGGCCAGCCTTCCTCTCAGGAGTATCATTGACCACCGCGCAAGCGCAGCGCAGCACTGCAGCAAGACACCAGCCCCGCCGCATCGCACTTTTTGGCGGCTCCTTCGACCCGGTCCACAACGGGCATCTTGCCGTCGCACGCGCCGCAGATCGCCGCTTCAATTTCGACGAAATCCATTTCATCCCCGCCAGCCGCCCGCCACACAAATTAAAACAGCACCTCGCGCCGTTTCCGCACCGCTACGCCATGGTTGCCCTCGCCTGCACCGAGCATCCGCACTTTGTTCCTTCGCTTGCCGAAGCTGGCGATGACTTTGCCGGCTCACAACTTCACTACAGCGTTGACACCGTCCGCTACTTTCGCCACACCTACCACGGCCACGGCGATCGCATTTTCTTCATCATCGGCGCCGACGCCTTTCTCGATATTCCCATGTGGAAAGAATACGAATCGCTGCTCGGTTTGTGCGATTTCATCATTGCCAACCGACCCGGTATCCGAGCAGAAGCGCTAAAGCTGGTAATTCCGCCAGATTTAATGGCCGCTCCCAACACCAAGCGCGATCCCGATCCGCCGCCTTCGCAGCTGATCGCGCAGCTTCGCCGCACCAACGTCTATCTCCTCGAAAATGTTTCCAGCGACGTTTCTGCCACTGACATTCGCCGCCGCGCCCACAAGGGCCAAGCGATTCACGGGCTTGTTTCTGCGCGCGTGGAGGAATACATTCATAAACAGGGCCTATACTCTTGAATTTGACGAATCTTCCTCAATCGGTTTGCCTCGTCATCGAGGCTATGCAGAACAAAAAAGCTTCCGCCATCACCGTGCTCGATCTCAGCAAGATTGGCACTTTCACCGAGTACTTCGTGGTGTGCACCGGCTTCAGCACGCCTCAGGTGCAAGCGATTTGTACGGAAGTGGAAGAACAACTTTACAAGGAATTGAAACGCGAGCCGGAGCATCGCGAAGGCCGCGGCTCGAATGACTGGGCGCTGCTCGATTTCGGCGGCTTTATCGTGCACGTTTTCAGCGAACAAGCCCGCCGCTACTACGATCTCGAACGCCTGTGGCGCAACGTGCCGCGCTACGATATTCCCGATCTATCCGACGCCGTTCCTTCCGGAAATGATTCTCCGCGACTGCGCGCTTCCGGCGATCACTCCTGAGGCCCCATCCCTATGCCGAATGAAAATTCTTTGCAATCTCCCGCCATCACTGCGCAAGTGACCGTCACTCGCGATTCGGCGGACGACGTGCAAACCCGGCAGATATTCGTTTCCCTGGATGGTGAACGCAAGGCGGAACTTCTATTTGGTGACGAAATTTCGTTCCCGGTTTCCGCAGGCCGTCACACTATTCGCGTGGATAACACTTGGAACCACAAGGACCTCGATCTCGACGTAAACGCCGGCGACAACCTTCGCTTCCTCACCAAAAGCACTGCCGGCCAATTTTCCAGATTTCTCCTGATAGCCTTGGGCGCCGGCCCCATCTACGTCTCCATCGAAACGGCTCCGCCACGCCAACTTCCTGATTTATCACCCGGTCCGTAGACAATCAAAAAATCCCGAACGGCACGCAATCGCAGGGGTCGCGAAGTCAGATCGGCGCGAATGTGACCGAGTTGTGGGAAGGAAACTAAAGCACGAATAGCGTCGTGGATTTAGTTAAAGTCGATCTGCGGCGGCGGGACTATCTGTTGCAATGAATTCCCAGATTTGAACCGGTCTACATGCTAACGATTTCGATTCTTGCCGCGTAGTTGAGTAAAAGCCTAGTCACCGTCTATCGGCTGCACTCTGCCGCTTTTGATCTGATCGTATTGGCTCTCCAGTGGTGCGTAGTTGCCATAACTCTTCGAGATAACCAGACATCGCGTCCTTGACCAGCTCATCTGCAGCAAGTCCACTTGCCGCGGCGAGTTCCTGCAGACGCCAATCCGATTCCGGTTTCAGTTACTAATATCTGCCGGTTTAGAGACGCGTTTGCGGCGTGGCAAAAGCATTTGCGAAGTGCCGGCTCATTTTTAGCCGTCAGGCTAATCCCGCCTTCGAGCACTAAGTTCTTATTCGATAGCGCAATTGACCTAAACACGCCGCCTTTCTCTGCTTCGCTTCTCGCTACAATTTCCCTATGCCCGAGCGTTTTCCATGGATTGCCGCCGACCCCGCGTCGCAGCGCTTGCTTGCGCTCGCCGAGAAGGTCGCCCCAGCGCCAACCACGCTCCTCATAACCGGCGAATCTGGCTCCGGAAAGGACCATTTCGCGCGGCTGGTCCACGAACTCAGCCCGCGACGCGACGCGCCTTTCCTGAAAATTGATTGTACTTCGCTGCCTCCGCAGCTCATCGAAAGCGAACTCTTCGGTCACGAGCGCGGCGCCTTCACCGGCGCAGTTGAACGCAAGCTCGGCCGGCTCGAACTCGGCGGCAAGGGAACGATTGTCCTCGATGAAATCGCGGCGCTTTCTCCGGAAGCGCAAGGCAAACTCCTGCGCGTTCTTCAGGAGCGCACTTTCGAGCGCCTGGGCGGCAGCGAGTCCCTGAGAATCGAAGCGCGCTTGATCGGCATCACCAATACCGACCTGCACGCCGCTGTTTCCGCGGGCCATTTTCGTGAAGATCTCTATTTCCGTTTAAGTGTGTTGCCCATCGTCGTTCCGCCATTGCGCGAACGCCGCGCCGACATCATTCCGGCCGCCGAGCATTTTGCTGTCTCGCTGGCCGCAATCCATAACCGCGTTCCGGTACAATTTACTGAGGCCGCGCGCCGCGTTTTCGCTGCTTATGCCTGGCCAGGAAATCTGCGTGAACTTCGCAACGCGGTCGAGCGCGCGATGGTTTTTTCCAAGGGCAACGAGCTTCAGCTCGAAGATCTCCCGGACAACATTCGCGCAGCCGCAGGCGGCGCCGCGCTTCTCGCCGGCCTTCGTTCTCTGGAGGATCTGGAACGCGAAGCCATCGCACAAACGCTCGAAGCGACGCGCTACCACATTACAAAGTCCGCCGAAGTCCTCGGCATCAGTCGCAAAACCCTGCTCGAAAAACGCAAGAAATACGGCATGCAGTAACTCTCATGCGACTCCGTCTTCTGATGCTCGGCAAAACCCGCCGCCCCGAACTGCGCGCCGTTCTGGACGACTACGTCAAACGCATCGGGCGCTCCTCACCCATCGAAATAAACGAAGTTCGCGACGCCGAAGCGGTACTAAAACGCCTCGACTCCGACCGCGCCGCGACCGCAATTCTTCTCGACGCAGGAGGGAGGTCACCAGACTCGGAATCCCTCGCCCGCTGGCTCGCCGAGCAGCGCGACCGAGGCACTCGCGAAATTATTTTCATCTGCGGCGATGCCGATGGTTTTCCTGATGCACTTCGCAAACGCGTCTCGCAAAAACTCTCTCTCGGCGCGATGACCTATTCACATGAGCTCGCCCGGGTCATGCTCGCAGAGCAGCTCTATCGCGCCTTCGCCATTCTTTCCGGCAGCCCCTACCCCAAATGACCCGCGTAGTGTAGAACTTTGGTATGCCACTCAAAGTGATTCCAGACACCGACAAGCCGTTCGTCTCGATTGAAATCCCGCTCGAAAAATCTCTTCCCGATTACGATCTCCGCGATCTGGAGAAGCCAACCCCACGCGAAGTGGATGGCATTCTTGTCTCGCAGGGCTTCCGCGATCTTGTGGATGATGCCCGCGGTGTGCTCCTGGAGATTTTATGCGAGCACCACAAAACGCTAGCGGAAGAATCGGACCACCTCACTGATCTTGATCTCACTCCGGCCACGCCCCATCCCATGGAAATCGTGCAGCTCACGGGCGCTATCTGCACGCAAGAGGAAAGCTATCGCCCGGGGTTATGGATCGTCCTCAAGGACAATCACGTTCCGCCAAATCAGCCACTCTCACCGGCGCTTCTCGAACGCGTGAAACACTACGCCGAAGAACTGGTAAGACGTATGGACCTTGCCTGAGCGATTCACTGGCCGAGATTACAAACCGCTGTCATCCTGAGCAAAGCGAAGGATCTCAACTCAGGAACCTACCGAGCGGATCACTTCGTCGCATGTCCTTTCTGAAACATTCCCGCCGCCGTATCGTGCGAGAAATGTCGGTGATTTTCAGGTAGTCTCTTTACGCAGAACGCGTTCCCGGAATCTTGAAACATGTTTTATTGAGGCCAGATGTCACAAGAAAAAGGACTGCTGATCGTCTACACCGGTCCGGGCAAGGGCAAAACCACCTGCGCTCTCGGCGCCGCCTTCCGCGCAGTTGGCCAAGGCCTTTGCGTGCTCATGGTTCAATTCATCAAGGGCTCCTGGCACTACGGCGAACTGGACGCCGCCAAAATGCTTGGCGACGATAAATTCGAGATTCGTCCCATGGGCCGCGGCTTCGTCAAAATCGGCGGTGCGGAAACCGACCCCGAGGACATCAAGCTCGCCGAAGAATGTTGGCAGACCGGACGCGATGCCATCTACTGCGAAAAATACGATCTGGTGATCCTCGACGAAATCAATTACGTCATCAGCTACAAAATGCTGGAACCGGACATGATCGTTGACGCATTGCGCGACCGCCCCGAGCGTGTTCACGTCATTTGCACCGGCCGCAACGCGCATCCCAAGCTCGTCCAACTCGCCGACCTGGTCACCGAAATGAAAGAAGTGAAACACCCTTACACCAAGGGCATTCTCGCCCAGCGTGGTATAGACTATTAAACTGGTCGGACTGGGGCCTTCGAAATACTGTCGGTGAACTAACGCTTCTTCGGAACTGCGTCGGATGGCTTGGGTGCAAGCGATGTCCGCAGCAAGAAAAGATCGCAAAATGGCCTGGTTTAAGAGGGAAAAGAAGTCGATTGATCAGGCGACGCCGCCCGAAGAGCGCCGCGTCCGCACCGAAGGTCTGTGGACCAAGTGCGAAAGTTGCCGCACTATCACTTTCCGGAAAGATCTCGAAGCCAACTTGTTCGTCTGCCCTAAATGCCAGTTCCATTTCAAGATGGGCTCCAAGCAGCGTCTTGAAATGCTCTTCGACAGCCGCTGGACAGAACACGATGCGGGCATGACTTCTACCGACCCCCTGAAATTCGTCGATACCAAGCCCTATGCTTTGCGTATCAAAGAGGCTCGCAAAAAACTCGGCATGAACGATGCCGTCATCACCGCCGAAGGACAGCTAAACGGCCGACCGGTGGTAATTTGCGCGATGGAGTTTGGTTTTATCGGCGGCTCCATGGGCGCCGTCGTCGGCGAAAAAGTTACTCGCGGCGTGGAACTTGCCATGGACACGCGCCAGCCCCTGATCGTCGTTTCCTGCTCCGGCGGCGCTCGCATGATGGAAGGCACCATCAGCCTGATGCAACTGGCCAAGGTTTCCGCGGCCCTCGCGCGACTCGATGAAGCCAAGCTTCCCTATATTTCGATTTTGACCGATCCTACGACCGGTGGCGTGACCGCAAGCTTCGCCATGCTGGGCGATCTGAATATCGCTGAGCCCGGCGCGCTCATCGGTTTCGCAGGACCTCGCGTCATCGAACAGACCATCCGCCAGAAACTTCCCGAAGGTTTTCAGCGCTCCGAATTTCTACTCGAACACGGTTTTCTCGACGCCATCGTCCCCCGCAAGGATCTGAAATCTTTCCTCGCATCTTCCCTGGACCTGCTGATGAATTGAGATGAACTTCCAGGAATCGGTCCGCTACCTTCTTTCGCTGGGCCGCGAACTTGCAACTCCCACGCAGGCCACGGCCGCGAAATTCAATCTCGAAAACATCACCATCCTCGCAGAAAACCTCGGCCATCCCGAGCAGAAATATCCTTCCGTCCACATCGCGGGCACCAACGGCAAAGGCTCGACCGCCGCATTTCTCGACTCCATCCTTCGCCAGGCCGGTCATCGCACCGGACTCTACACCTCGCCGCATCTGGAAAGAATCAATGAGCGTATTCGCGTGAATGGCGAGGAAATTCCGGACCAGGCCTTTGCGGATGTCTTCTCTCGAATTCATTCCGTCATCGAAGGATTGCTCGCTGACGGCACGTTGCGCGCACACCCCACTTTCTTCGAATGCGTCACCGCAATCGCGTTCGTATATTTTGCCGAAGCGGACGTGCAATTCGCAGTTTTCGAAACCGGACTCGGTGGACGGCTGGATTCGACGAACATTGTCGCCCCGCAAGTCAGCATAATCACCCGCATCGACTTCGACCACGAAAACTTCCTCGGCCATTCGCTCCGCGAAATCGCCGCCGAAAAGGCCGGGATCATCAAGCCGGGCGTCCCTGTCATCGTCGCGGAACAGCGCGACGAAGCCCGCCAGGTTCTTCTGTCAAAGGCCGGTGAATTAGGCGCTCCAGTCGTCGAAACCAATTCAACTTTCGCCAGCGAATCCTCGCAAATGGCAGACGGTCGCGTGCGTGCGCTGGTAAAGGAAATCACGAGCGGAAATAAATATCAGCTCAACCCGCAGTTGGCCGGCCGATTTCAATTGCAGAACGCTCTGAACGCAGTCGCAGCCGCTCGTGTCCTGCAATCGCAGGGATTCCACATCGCCGCCGACGCCATCGAGCAGGGAGTCGCTACCGCCGTCTGGCCGGGTCGCATCGAAAAAATTCATTCCCGCCCGGACATTTATCTCGATGGCGCGCACAATCCTTCAGCTGCACGCGAATTGTCTGTTTTCCTTGAGGAAAATCTGTCCGCCCGCAAACTGATCATTATTTTCGGCGCCTTGCGTGACAAAGCCGTTGATGAAATTGCGGGCATACTGTTTCCCCTAGCCAGCGAAGTCATCTTCACCCAGCCGAATACTTCCCGCTCCATCTCCGCTTCGCAACTCGCGGAAATTGCCGGGCACCACGCAGCCGGTTACAAAATCATTCCAGACGCGGAAAAGGCGCTCGGATCTGCGATGGCCGAGGCCGCTCCGGACGACGTAATCTGCATCACCGGGTCACTTTATTTGGTCGGGCAGTTGCGCCACCATTGGCAGTCGAGCCCCCGAACCAGCGCAACCTAACCTGTACTTTCGTGTCCACGATCAACGATTTGTCGCATCCAATCGCCATACTTGGGAGGATGACTTATGTCTGATCCAGCCGTTCCACAAAAATCCGCAAAGCTGCGCGCCGCTTTGCAAGTCCGTCCACCCATCAGCGAATTAATTGGATTTGAAGTCTCCGAAGCCAGCGAAGGTCAGGTCGTAGTCGTTCTTCAGGCTGGCACCCGGCACTTTAATCCCATGGGTACAGTGCACGGCGGCATTCTCTGCGACATTGCCGACGCCGCGATGGGCATCGCTTTCGCCACGACTCTCTCGCCCGGCGAATCCTTCACCACCGTCGAACTCAAGATCAATTTTCTGCGCCCCGTTCGCCAGGCACAGCTTCGTGCCGAGGGCCGCGTAGTCCAGCGCGGCCGTACCATCGGCTACGTCGAATGCGAAATCACCGACGAAAACGGAAAACTCGTTGCAAAATCAAATTCCACCTGCCTCGTCTTGCGCGGCGAGCAAGCCGCCGGTCGTTAAAACCCGATCAGTTTCCGGCGTAGGCGTTGCTCTCGTTCTTTCCGGACCCGTTGTCCGGACCAAGGATCACAAGAGCAAGGCGACGATCTGGACGCACCGGTCCACAAGCCCGGAACGAGGTCTCGGGTCGGGCGCAGGTCCGCCTTGCGGCGCTAGTGCTGCATCGTCCCGCAAACTGAGCTGCTGCCTCGCTGGTTATCCCGGATCCATACAAGAAGTCATGTAAAAAAACAGCATATCTCCAGGTTCCGAAGCCCATTTTCACCCAACAACAAATGAAACAGCGCAAACTGCTGCTCAAAATTTTCCAAATCACCGTCCTGCGCGATAAACTTGTCGGTCTCACGGGCGACGCGATTGGCGCGCTCCAAATCCGAGGACCTCTAGATGCCAGCGAAACTCAATTCGAAAACGAAGTGCCCGCTTGTCGGCATCATCATGGGCTCAACCTCTGACTGGGAAACCATGTCGCACGCGGCACATACACTCGATGCTCTGCGCATTCCGCACGAAACCCGCGTAGTCTCCGCGCACCGCACTCCCGATCTGCTTTTCACGTATGCCTCGCAGGCGGAGCAGCGCGGCATCGAAGTCATCATTGCCGGAGCGGGCGGCGCGGCACATCTGCCCGGAATGACCGCCTCGAAAACCGTTCTTCCTGTTTTTGGTGTGCCTGTCGAATCCAAAACGCTCAAAGGACTGGATTCGCTGCTTTCCATCGCTCAAATGCCTGGTGGCATTCCTGTGGGAACGTTGGCCATCGGCAAAGCCGGGGCAATCAATGCGGCGCTTCTCGCCGCCGCCACCTTGGGCAATAAATATCCCAAAATTCGCGAAGACCTGAAAAAATTCCGCTCCTCGCAAACCAAGAATGTCCTCGCCGTTCCTGATCCCGCAAAATTCGCCGCCTCTAATTCCAAAAGCAAAAAAGGAAAGCGCAAGTGACCATCGGAATCCTCGGCGGCGGGCAGTTGGGTTACATGCTCGCCCTCGCTGGCTATCCTCTCGATTTCCATTTCCGCTTTCTCGATCCTTCGCCCCAGGCTCCCGTAGGCCGCATCGCGTCGCGCGTCACCGCCGAATATACGGATTTCGAAGCTCTCGAAAAATTTGCCCATGGCCTCGCGCTCGTCACTTACGAATTTGAAAATGTTCCCGTGGAAGCCGCGCGCTTCCTGCAAAAACTCGTTCCCGTTTATCCCTCGACGCAAGCGCTTGAAACCGCGCAGGACCGCCGCAGCGAAAAGCTTTTGTTTCAAAAACTTGGTATTCCCACGACCAAATTTGCCGTCATCCATTCCGCGGACGAACTGCACCAGGCCGTGCAAAAAATCGGTCTGCCCGCCGTTTTGAAAACTTGTCGCCTAGGCTACGACGGCAAAGGGCAGTGGGTTCTCCGCAGCAACCAAGATGTTGGACGCATAAAAAACGAAATCCCTTCCGCGCCGCTGATACTCGAAAAATTCGTCAAATTTTCTCGCGAACTTTCTATTCTTGCCGTGCGCGCCCGCGACGGAGCTACCTCCTTCTATCCGCTGGTCGAAAATCATCATCGCGGCGGAATTCTGCGTCTTTCGCTCGCGCCTGCTCCGCGCCTGGCTGAAATTCTGCAACGTGAAGCGCAAGACGCCGCCCGCCGCGTCCTGGAATCGCTGGACTACGTCGGAGTTCTCGCAATCGAGTTGTTCGAATGTGATGGCCACCTGCTCGCCAACGAAATGGCCCCGCGCGTCCACAATTCCGGCCATTGGACCATCGAAGGAGCGATCACCAGCCAATTCGAAAACCATCTTCGTGCGGTCTCCGGCCTGCCGCTGGGCGTCACGCGCACTCTGGGTTTTTCCGCGATGTTGAATCTGATTGGCGAGCTCCCTGACGCCAACGAACTCCTCGCCCTTCCTGACGCGCACTTGCATTTGTACGGAAAGTCGCCGCGTCCCGGCCGCAAAGTCGGGCACGTAACATTGCGAGCCGATTCCATCGAGCAATTGGAGCAGCGTCTGCGGCAGCTTCCCACGTTTTTCCATCGCGAAGAATTCTGCCTGTCAGAGCGGTTCGCAAAATCAGCTAAGTGACTGCAAACAGTGTACTTATTATAGGGCGTTCGGTGTGTTTGCGCGCGGTGGTTGCCGCCCCTCGGCGCGAATGCTACGATTTTGCATCTCCATGTCCCCCGAAAATCACCATTCTTCCCAGTTCCAGAACAAACCGCGCGTTGGAATTCCGTGGCGCACTCGGGACGAAGAGCGCCAGGGAAATGTCGAGAAATTGAATTATTACTTCGAGGCTGTGAGGCGGGCAGGGGGCGCGCCGGAGCACGTTTCGCTGGGACTTTCCGACGAGGAGTTGCAGAATCAGGCCGTCGGGCTGGATGGGTTTGTGCTGCCGGGAAGTCCTGCAGATGTTGACCCGACGCGGTATGCCGAGCCGCGGCATCCGAAGACCAAAACTCTGGATGCGGATCGCGATCGCACCGACAGCACCATTCTTGAGCACGCCATCGCGGCCCACAAACCGGTGTTGGCGATTTGCTACGGCTGCCAGATATTGAATGTGCACCAGGGCGGCTCTCTGGTGCAGGACATACCGGCAGAAAAGCCCGGAACCGATGCGCACGGGAAAACGGATCTGGCGGCAAGCGCGACCACGAAGGATTTGCAACACGCCGCGATCCTTGCGGCGGGCAGCCAATTGCAGAAGCTGGCTGGTGCGGCGCAGGTGCAGATCAATAGCAGCCATCACCAATCGATCGACCGACCGGGAGAAAAGCTGCTTGTCACTGCTCGCGGCACGGACGGGATTATCGAAGGGGTGGAACTGCAATCGCCGGACGATTGGGTGGTCGGAGTGCAGTGGCATCCGGAACGTATGCCGGAAGACGCGTTTGCGCAAAAGTTGTTTGCGGGTTTTGTCAACGCGGCGCGCAAGCCGCGAATGGAAACACCGGCGAATCGCTGACAGCTGCAAAAATAATTTTAATCATCCACTTGGGGGAAACATGATTTCTTTGGCGGGGAAAGCGGCACTGATCACCGGAGGTTCGCGAGGAATTGGCGCAGCCGCGGTGAAACTGTTCGCGCAGGCTGGCGCGGACGTGGTGTTCAATTACAACAAAGCGAAAGACGCCGCCGCGCTGGTGGAAAGCGAAGCGCGAAAACACGGCACCCGCGTGGAAGCCTTTAAAGCCGATGTCAGCAAACACGCCGACAACAAAAAACTGGTTGATCAAACAATTGAACGGCTGGGCCGCATCGACATTCTCGTCGCCAACGCCGGTGTGTGGAATCCGGATGATCAGCCAATTGAAAAAATGACGGAAAAGCAGTGGGACGACATGATCCGCATCAATTTGAAGAGCGTGTACTCCGTGATTCATTTTGCCGCGCCGCACATGATCAAACAAAAGTCCGGGAAAATTATTCCCATCAGCTCGACCGCCGGACAACGCGGCGAATCCTTGCATACGCATTACGGGGCATCGAAAGGCGCAATTATCGCGCTCACCAAGGGCCTGGCGACGGAGCTGGCGCGGCATGGAATTCTGGTGAACTCGGTGGCCCCAGGGTGGGTGGCTACGGATATGTCCAACGCCGTGCTGGAGTCGAAGGCAGGACAAAAGATGGTGGCGGCGGCGATTCCGTTGGGCCGAGCGGCGACGGCAGAAGAAATCGCCGGGCCAATCCTGTTTGTGGCGTCCGACCTGGCCAACTTCATGACCGGAGAAATCATCAATGTAAACGGAGGCTCGGTGCTTTGCGGATAAGGCTTGCAAATATCGCGGTTGCGCTGCTGCTTGCACTCGCGGCGACGTTTGTTGTGCCAGGGTTTGCAAGTACAAACCCTGAAACCCCGCAGAATCCCGAAACGATGATGCCGGAAGCCAGCGCGACGAAAGCAAAACAGATTCTTGCGCAGATGCTGGACGCGATGGGCGGGCAGGCATATTTGCATCTGCGCGAATCGCAATGCACAGGCCGGAAGTCTGAGTTCGGGCACAACAATGCTCTAACCTCCTATCTGGAATTCAAAGAGTACTGGCGATTCCCGGACAAATACCGTCTAGACCTGGGAAAGAAGGGAAACATCATCGACCTGTACAACGGAAAAGAAGGCTGGACGGTGGATCATGACGGCGTAAGCGAAGAGCCAGCCGACAAAGTGGATGAATTTCAGGATCAAATGATGAAAGATCCGGGACACTTGTTGCGCTATCGCCTGAAAGAAGAGGGCATGGTGTACCGGTATGGTGGAACGGATTTAATCGATCTGAAACCAGTGGATTGGGTGGAAATGGCGGACCGCGAGGAGCGGACCTACCGGATTGCGGTGGAGCGCGACAACCATTTGATGGTGCGGTTTACGGTAATCATTCGCGACCAGGTCAGCGGCGAGCGCGTCGAAGAGGTAACCTCGTTCGCGAACTACCATATGATCGGCGGAGTTGAGACTCCGCTGCAGGTAGCGCGGACGCGGGATGGTCGGCGGATCCTCCAGGCGTTCTACGATTCGTGCACATACGATCCAAATCTGGCACCGAACTTTTTTACCAGGGCGGCGCTAGAGCAACGGTTCCAGGAAGTAGGCAGCAGAGCGGACAAGAAGAAAGCGGCGAAGTCGCGGGAGTGAGGCGACGTCGCTTAGTTACGCAGCGACAAATCTGGGCGGTTGGATGAAAGGGCATGTGAGTCTTTGACTCCAGCCCATTCGAGCGCCTGCTGCCGGTCGGCGAATGCGCGCATTTGAATGGCCTTGCCGTTGCGAAAGGTGAAGACATCGGCCAAACGGTTCTCTTGCCATTCAGTGCTGTCTTTGAGCCTGACTCGCGCATGAACAAACACGATGATTTTATCGCCGGCGGCCATGAACCGTTCCGGTTCGCTACTTCCTTCTGCCCAATCCGCGCGCGATTGCGATAAGTACGCTTTGACTCCTTCGTGGCCATGATACCTTCCGCCTCCCGGAAACTCGGCAGGCTCGGTCCACTCGATTTGAGGATCGAGGGCTTCAACGGTGGCTGCAATGTCGTTGCGGTTGAACGCGGCGTACGCTTTTCTAAGCGCTTCGGTCTCGGCCGCCTGACTGGGCGCAAGGGATACTGAAGCTGAGGTGTCCATATTTTCCTCCGGCCGCCCATGGTTGCAGCCGCACTGGACCATGGGCTGAAATGGCGATGCAACAACCAATGGGCAAGCTTCTAGCGGGCTCGCATATCGCGATTGTATCAAGTGGCAGTGTCAAGCATGGGCGGTTTTTTTTCCAACCGCTGCGAACTCTTTGCATCGCATTCCAATTGATCTACTGACCCGCGGGCGAATCGGGTGACGGGGCCAAGGGCGGGTAGCAATCGTAATTACGCTGCGAGACGATTTTCCCTTCGCGGAAAGTGAGAAACATCGCGACGAAAGCTTTCATTTCGCTTCCGGCGGGCAGATTCATTACGGGGACTTCGAGAATCCCGGTCCACTCGAGCTCGGTGACGACTTCATCGCCGACTTCGAGGATGCGCCGCACGTTGTAGGTTTGCGACTGAAGAATGTTGCGGCCCTGCTCATAGGCGGCGCGCAAATCGGCAGCACGGCGGATTCTGCCTTGTGGCGCAATACGGTTCGGGAATTCCTGAATTACGATATCGGAAGCGTAAAAATCGGCTACGTTTTCGAACGGGCCCAGGGAAGCGACTGCCTGAAGATATAGATGGGTGCGAGCGATGTTGGGTGATGTCATGGTGCATGGTTCCTTTGGCAGCTTGGGCTGGACGGCAGAAGTTCAGCGAGCTTCGCCAAATCTGTAGAATTGCAAGCCGTCAACCGAAATGTTATAGCATCCATTGTGTACCATCATCACCGTGAGTCCTCGCGACAGCTTCTGGCATTGCTGGCATTCTTTGCCGGGCCATGCCTTGCCCTACGTAGCTGGCTCGTCCGCTTACGTCCTGACCTTCCAGGCTGGCGAAGTCACGTCGTGGGCCTGGCCTCCATCATTGTTACGGGCTCCAGTTGGTTGTTCGTCGTCCTGTGACCAGTGCCTACGTTCTTCACTCGCGCAGCGGGGAGAACTTGTTTGCAGATTGGTTGATCGAGCCGCTCACCGTTGCAAGCGTCATTGGCCTGGTGCTATCTGCTGCGCTGAATGGTTCAGCCCGGCTCCAAGCGGTAGCAGCAAGCCCGTTGGTTCTCATTTTTTTTGTGGAACGATCATGTACTGATACTGACCGAAATTATGGTGAGCGGAACGAGTCCCTTTCGGTTGGTCCGAAACTCATCATAGGAAGAAGCAAGGCAAGCAGATGAAAATTGTTTCTCTGAATGTTGGGCTGCCGCGAGAAGTGTTATGGCATGGACGAAGTGTGACTACCGGAATTTACAAGGAACCGGTGGCGGGGCGGTTGGCGTTGCGAAGGTTGAACCTCGATGGGGACAGGCAGGCGGATTTGACTGTGCATGGAGGCGCGTACAAGGCGGTTTATTGCTATCCGGTGGAGCATTATCAGTACTGGAAGAAAGAATTGCCGGGGCGGGAATTGCCGATGGGAATATTTGGAGAAAATTTCACGGTCCATGGCTTGCTTGAAGAGGAAGTGCATCTAGGCGATCGCTTTGGTGTCGGTTCGGCGGAAGTCGCGGTGACGCAGCCGAGGCTGCCTTGCTACAAGCTGGGAGTGAGGTTCGGGGCGGACGACATAGTGAAGCGGTTTCTTGCTAGCGGCAGGGGCGGTTTCTATTTGGCGGTCCATCAGGAGGGTGAAGTCGGCGCGGGCGATGAGATCAAAGTGATCTCGCGCGACGCGAATGCGGTGCCGGTCTCCGAGATTACGCGACTGTACGTATTGAAACGGTGGGGAACGGAAGAGCTAGCGTCGCTGCGGCGCGCTTTGCAGGTTGCCGCGCTACCGGAAGATTGGAAGCACTATTTTCGACAGCGGATGCAGAAGATGAATGTTTGAAGGCGTAGCTGGCGCGCGGGCCACGCCGGCTTGAGAGCTCTTGACACCGACAAAACGCAGGACTAGGTTTTGCGCTCATTCTAACCTTCAGCTATGCCTCTACGGAGGTATGCCGGTACCGCAGGATTGGGCGCCCGGATTAAAGCATTTCAAGGTTCGCGATGAAGCTACCGGGATGGCGGGAGAATTCATCAGGAATACCGCGACTATGGCTTGGTCAGTGGAAAGTGCGGGACAAACTTATATCTCGGGACCTGAGGAGAGTTCATCAAGCCTTTCCGCGCAGGTCGGGCACGAGCGCAACGGCGTTTTCTTTCCTCATTAACTTGATGATATGGCCGGGGACTTCATACTTCTGGTAGTTTCCAAAGGCTGTTGCGAGATCGACCGACTTTGCCTCAGTCGCTAAATGGGCGTGGTTCGTAGCGAAGCATGACGCAGCCGTTCGAGAGTGTGCGTGAATCGAGGAGTTTGAGGTTGAGGCGGGCCGGATTTTGGCTGAACAGTGGCGTGCCGCGGCCTAGCAGGACTGGAGCGACGGCGATGCGGTACTCATCGAAGAGATTGTGTTGCATCAGCGTGGCGGAGAGTTTGGCGCTGCCGAAGACGAAGATGTTTTTTCCGCCTTGTTGTTTGAGTTTCTGAATTTCGGCTGCGACGTTGTCTTTGATTAATTTTGTGTTGGGCCAATCAGCACGTTCCAGGGTTCGCGAGACGACGACTTTTGCCAGGCGGTTCATGAAGTCGGCTACTTCGCCTTTGGCGGTTTGCCAGTAGGCGGCCATGCCTTCGTATGTGATGCGGCCGAAGATCAGGCTGTCGGCGGAGCCCAGCTGTTCGATCGAGAGGCGTTCGAGTTCGTCACCCCAGACGGACTGATGAAAATCCAGGTCCCAGCTCTTGGCGCCTTCGAAGAATCCGTCGAGGGTTACGAGATTCCACATGATGAGTTTGGACATGGGGGAAAGAGATTAGTGGTTAAAGAATAGGGATTAGGGAAATCGCATTATCGCATTATTGCCGATAGTCGTCATTCGCAAAAGAAAAAGCCGAACCGGAAGCGAGATTCCTTACTTTGCTCGGACTGACGGCGGTTGGAGCGACCCGGTCTCTTGGGCGCGGGCACATTCCTCGCTCCGTTCGGAATGAGGGACTTCGCGACGGGATTTGGTTCGCCGGTTAAGTCTTGCCTTCGTCCGCTGATGGACCGTAGATCGCCGGGACTTTTTCCTGATTGAGCCGCAGATAGACGGTAAGCTGTCCGCGGTGGTGCGCCATGTGATTGAGCACGCCGTCTCGGATTGCTTCGTAGCGCGTTTGCTCACTCATCAATTTGCCCGCAGCCAACATGCGCCACTTGGTGTTAAGCAAGCGGTCGTCGGTGGTTTTTTGCAGTACCTCGCGGCCCTTTTTTAGGCTGTTCTCGAACTGCTCAAGTAAGTCGCTCCGAGTCTTCCACGGCTGCGGCTTGAACTTCGGCCCACCTGGTGGATTGATGTCGAGCTCGTCCATGCTCACCACCATGTCAACCCACGCGGGGATGTTGGCAACGATGGTTGCCAAAGCGCCGAGCGGCATGGATTTCTCGTGAGGTTTCCAGTCGTTCTTTCCTTCCGGAACGTTTTGCAGCGTTTTGCGGATGCCAACAGCTTCGCGGTCGAGTTCAGCCAGCAACAATTCGGTGATCTTCATGGTGCATTCTCCGTGTTTGTTTAGATTTGGCGGGCACGGCGCGCCATAGCGAAAAATAATTATGAGCCGCCAGGTTCGCGCGGAAACTCATTTTGCTAACAGAGATTTCCAGCGGGCCCAGGCTTCTTCGCGGGCGTTTTTGTTGGCGGGGTTGGGGTCGTCGGGAGTTTCGCCCGCCCGCATGAAGCCGTGGCCTGCGCCGTCGTAGGTTACGGGGTCGTAGGTTTTGCCGGCGGCTTTCATCGCGGCAGCGGTTTCTGGAATGGTGGCGTCAATGCGCGCGTCGTTGCCTGCATAGAAGCCGTATACAGGGGCTTTGATGCGGGACATGGCGTCTTTCGCTGGTGGCGGGCCGTAGAAAACGAAAGCTGCGGAAAGATCAGCGCGATTGGTGGCGAAACGGAAAGATTGGCCGCCGCCCCAGCAGAAACCTGCGACGAACAATTTTCCGTTGGAGGATGGGAGTTTCTTGCCGTAATCGGCCGCGGCGTTGAGGTCGGCGGTGACTTGATCGGGATTGAGTTTGCTGACGGCTTCGGTGACTCCGCCCGCGGCGAAGGAGTTGGTGCGGCCAGCGTTCGGTCCCATGCTGGTGAGCAGATCGGGGACGACGGCGATGTAGCCCGCTGCGGCAACTTCGTCGGCTAGTTCCTGCGCCCAATCGCTGAGGCCGAAAATTTCATGAATGACGAGAACGACGGGCCGCTTTTCTTTCGATTCGGGATAGACGATGAGCGTTTCGACGTTGCGGCCGTCGTGCTTGAGGGTGACCCATTCGCTGTGGCGAGGGGATTTGGCGATGCGTTCGCGGGCCCACGGTTGCGACCACTCCTGCGCGGTGGCGGACTGTGCGGCAAACGCGATTGCGATCCAGGTGAAGATTATTGATGCGGAACGCTTCATGGTGCACCTCATTGTGGAACTGCGAAAGAAATATTATTGGCGTTGGCCGGTGGCGGCAAGAGATTTTCCGTGTTGGGTGCGGACTGCTCGATTAAAGGAGTCCAGGAGATGGAAATTATTTTGGCGCGTAGAAAAGGTAGTCTGCGGAATAAGGAACTCGAACTTCCTGATCGACGTGATCGGAATCGCAACCATCGGACGGAGCTTTGCCGCCTTTGGTGTTGATGCGTTGAATGGTGGTAGCGCGCGAGAGAATGCCGGAGCCGGTGTGGCTGACAACTTTGAGCAGCAGCCAGCGGATGGATTCGGCGTCGGGCGAATCCGTGTCGACAACAAGCTTGCCGGTCACGCGGCTGCCGTCGTTGGATTGCCACGTAGGTCCAGCGAAATGCTTGCCGAATGGCTGCTCCTTGATGTCGAAAAGCTGAGCGTCGGGGGCTTTCAGAGTCCAGTAGAACTGTCCACTTTCACTCTTGCAGGAGTAAATCTGGTCACCCTTTCCGTGCAGCTGAAGAATGAGTTTTTCGTTGACTGGAGGCTGCAGGGGCGCCGGGATTTCCTGCTGCTCTGATTGCGTGGAATATTGTGCTGCGAGCGGGAATGCGAAAAGAAAAGTTGCGACGGCGGGCAGCATGACGGCGAATGCGAGTTCGCGGGCGTTCCTGTGGTTGCGCATGGAATGATTCCTCCCGTAGCGGCGGGCTGCGATTTAGGTTGCGATGCAAGCCCGTCACCAGTATGCGCGGTTACCGGGGAGGGCTCTTGTCTAGTGTACGGCCAAAGGCTTTAGATTTGCTTTTTGCAATTTGGAATTGAGCGCCGCGAAGTCCCGTTCGAGGACGGTTTTCCAGCGCGCCAGGGAATCTTTGCTTGACGCGTCCCAAGCATTTGCGGCAGTGACTACATCTGCTGAGGGAGCGACGTCGGCGCTTTGCTCGACGATCAACAAACCGGTCAGTGCGGACTGGGCGTGGGGAAGCGACTCGTGAGACTTGCCGGGAAGAGCGAGACCGAAAAGGACGAAGTCGTTGTCAGTGTCAAACTCGACGGCGACTTCCATCTTGCGATTGAAATCATCGAGCGCGGCGACGATTTCTGGTTTGCCGGTGGCATCTTTTTTGCGCTCGTCGATTTGATTGCGCAGATCTTTAGCCTGTTGCAAGGCTATCGAGACTTGAGCCAGCGTTTGGCTTAGTTGCGACGCCACGGCGAACTGGTGTTGCACGGCGTCGGCAGTGGCGTTCGAACGCGGATCCAGTTTGATGATTAAAGGTTGTGTGGTGGCTTTGCCGTTGGCGGTGAGCTTGACTGAATAATTGCCGGGAATGGCCCACGGTCCGGCGGAGAAAAAATACGAGCGGCGGGCGCCTTCAGGCAACGCGTAATGTAAATCCCAGACGAAACGGTGCATGCCGGATTGGTTCGCAAGAGGCTGCGGATCGCGGACCCAGGTCATGGTCAAGGGGACGGAGTGGGGATCCGTTTTGTACAACTTGTCGTCGCTTGCAAAGCGGCGCACGAGCTTTCCCGCGGAGTCGAAAACTTCGAGTTGAATCGCAGAGGACGATTTTTCTTTCAAGTAAAAATCGAGGACGGCGCCATCGGGCGGATTTGCGGACAGTGGTTCGTCCATCGGGACGGGCGTGCCTTGATCGTAGCCGGGACGATCGCGGTAGGCGGTTTGCGGAGCGAAGAGCCAGGCATCGCTCGATTGCAGTTGCGAATCGATCTGCCGCAAGGGAGTGACATCGTCCAAAATCCAGAACGAGCGGCCGAAGGTGGCGATCACCAGATCGTTTTCGTGAATCACCAGATCGCGCACCGAAGTGGTGGGCAGATTCAATTGGAGCGATTGCCAGTCGTCTCCGTCATTGAACGAAATGTAGACGCCTTTTTCGACGCAGGCGTAGAGTAGACCTTTTCGAACGGGATCTTCACGCACACAATTCAAGAAGTTGCCTTCGGGGATTCCGCGCGAGATGCGCGTCCAACTTTTTCCAAAATCCCGCGTGCGGTAGAGGTAGGCATTTAAATCTTCGAGGCGGTGGCGATCGATGGCTGCGTAAGCGGTGCCGGCATCGAAATGCGATGCTTCAATGTGCGTAACCTTGCTCCACGCAGTAATCTCAGGCGGCGTGACGTCGGACCAGGTTTTGCCTTCGTCCTGTGTGACGTGGATGAGGCCGTCGTCAGTGCCGGTCCAGATTTCTCCAGCGTGGATGGGAGAGGGCGCGATGGTATAGATAACACCACGCCGTTCGTTCGCAGGAGCGTCCTTCGCGGCTGCCGGATCCAGATTTGCGGGGACGCCGGGATCTTCGCGCGTGAGATCCGGACTGATTTCCTGCCAAGAGCTGCCGCCATCCGCGGTTCGAAAGAGGATCTGCGAGCCGAAATACAACACCTGCGGATCGATGACAGAAAAAACCAGAGGTAGCGTCCAGGTCCTGCGGAAGCTGCCGGATTGCGCGATCGTCGGCGGCATCAACTGAATTTCGTCGTTCCCTAAACCCTGGCGCGTGACAGTGCCGCCGTAGAGCACGCCGCGATTCAGCGGATCGGGCGCGATGTAACCGTTTTCGTCGCCGGCTTCGATAGGACGCCAATCATGAAAATTTAAAGAGCGGTAACGACTGCGGCTGGGCGTGGCGATGGAGTTGCTGTCCTGTTGGGCGCCATACACCCAGTAAGGAGATTGGTTGTCAGTGACTATGTGATAGAACTGGCCGGTGGGCTGGTTGTACCAGGAGCTCCAGGTTTCGCCGGCGTTGCGCGTGACGATGGCGCCTTGATCACAGCCCATGATCATGCGCTGCGGCTGATCCGGATCAATCCACAATTCGTGATAGTCGTCGCCGCCGGGCGCACCTTTCCAGGCGTTGAAGGTGACACCAGCGTCGATGGATTTGTACGCGGTAGTGTTTGGAACGTAGACGGTGTCGGGATTTTTTGGATCGACGCTAAGCTCGCCGAAATACCAGCCGCGTTGCCAGATGCGGCGATCGTTCGAAACGCGTTTCCAATTTTGCGCTGCGTCGTCTGAACGGTAGAGCCCGCCATCTTTTGCGTCTACGATCAAAAAAATTCGTTGCGGATTGCTGGGAGAAATCGCTATTCCGATGCGGCCGAGCCCTTCGGAAGGAAGCCCGTGACCGCTAATGGGTTCCCAATGATCGCCGCCATCTTTGGAGCGATATAGGCCGCTCCCCGGGCCATTCGAAGGCGGATAGATGCTCCAGGGCGGACGGCGCGTTTGCCAAAGCGAGGCGTACATCGTTTGCCGGTTGCCGGGTTCGAACGCGAGATCGATAGCTCCGGTATTTTCGTCTTTGAATAAAATGCACCGCCAGTTTTTTCCCCCATCGTTGGAACGAAAGACGCCGCGCTCTGTATTCGGGCCGTACGCGTGGCCGAGAGCAGCGACAAAAACTTTGTTGGGGTCTTTGGGATCAATAAGAATACGTCCGATCTGCCGCGAGTCGGTTAGGCCAATGTGCGCCCATGTTTTTCCGCCATCCGTGGACTTGTACATGCCATTTCCGGTGGAGATCGAGGAGCGCATGTCGGCTTCGCCTGAGCCCACGTAGATTATTTCCTGATTAGAAGGAGCGATTGCGATGGCGCCGATCGAAGCAACCGGTTGCGAATCAAAAATGGGATTCCACGTGCGGCCAGCATCGTTGGTTTTCCAAACGCCGCCGCCCACCGATCCGAAGTAATAAGTTTCAGGTTCGCCGCGGACTCCTGTTACAGCGACAACACGTCCGGCTCGATACGGGCCAATCGAGCGCCAGCGCAAGTCCTGGAAAAACTTTGCGTCGACGTGTTTACCACTCTGTGGCGTGGCGCTCATCGGCGCTGTGAGTACGGCGATACAGCCGACAACCAATAACGCTAGCGGCCAAATGACACGACGCCATCGCACCATTCCGGTCTCCTTTTTGCAAAAGCACTCACGCAAAATATTTGAAGAGTTGGGAGTATATATCAACAAGTAGAAAAAAATGGCTGATGGGAAAGAGTTCGGTCACACCTGTAAAAGTGACAGCGGCTACCTGCCCAGGTGCTTGGCAAGGAAAGTGGCCATGAGCTGATCGGCTTCTTTGGATTCGGGAAGCGCTGGATTGTTCCAGAAAGCGTGTGGCAGCGCTTCGAACACGACCAATTGAGCGTCCACTCCAGCCCGCAGATATGCACGATGCAAGATCGTAGTACCGCTCAAAAGAAGATCGCGGCCGCTGCTGATGAAGAGCGTTGGCGGAAATCCTGTGACATCGGCATACAACGGGGAAAGCACCGGGTCTTTGGGATCGGTCGAAGCCGAGAAATATTCAGTTTCGCGCTCGCCGGGCTTGGGCGGTTCGAGGTGGCCGGAGAATCCGTTCAAGGCAAAAAGCGCGATCGAATCTCCGATCTGACTGAAGTCACCCAACCCGGAAAAGATTCCAGTCGCTGCGGGAAGCGGCAGCTTTAGCTGCTTCAACTTTACGGTGACCTCGGCGGTGAGAATTGCGCCGGCCGAAGTGCCGTAAATCCCGATGTGCTCCGGCCGGTAGGTCTTCAAGAGTTCTTTGTAGACGGCTACGGCGTCGTCGAGACCCGCGGGGAATGGATGCTCGGGCGCGAGACGATAGAGAACCGAGATTACTTTTATCCCTGAAAGATTTGCGATAGGAATCGTCTCCGAGAGCGACCCGGAATCGGAATTGAAGCCGCCGCCGTGAAGATTGATCAGGACGCGGTCGCGCTTGTCCGCAGCGATGGTGAGCGGAGTGATGACCCGAACGGGTATGCCAGCGACAATGTCCGACGCGATGTTGACCGGATAGAGCCTTTTAGATTGCTCGCCGACTCCTGCTTGCCACTTGTCGGTGCCCGTGCGGCGCTCTTCGAGCGTTTGCGGCACCGCAGCGTCCGATTCCACGCGCGCGAGCATTTTTTGCGCTTCCAGGCTGATGGTAGTAGGCACCGGCACCACGCGCGTGACGTAGGCCGTGCCGTCTGGCGCAATTTTGCTGCTGTCCATCTGTTTCTCTTCCCTGAAAGATTGTCCTCTAAGAGTCTGGGCTGCTGCGAGCAAAATAAACAGAAATCCGGTGACGAATAATTTTATGCAGCGACGCATAGGGATCCTCCGGGCATGGTCAATGCCAGGAGAGAGTATCAGAAAGTGCATGGAGCCGCGTCCTGCAAGCCCGGCCTTCGCAAACTCAAATCGCGCTGAAGCTCCCGTTTGCTTTTCCGCTCCTTAGCGGTGGCAACGCTTATGACTTTGCCAAGGATCTCTCCACGGTGGTCTATGCGCGACCAGGCGGCCACGCCGATTTGTATCTCTTGAGCCAAAAATAACGTCCGGTCGGAGCCGCAGTCTGGCCGAATGTATTGTGGACAAAACGCATAGCGAAGAGAGGACCGTCCTGAGGAATTGCGGCGTTTCAGGAATGGCTTGTAGCTGGTAGGCTAACAGCGAATCATGGAGCTGACGCCCCGCCAGCATCGAGCACTTTGTTCGATTTGCGACACGTTTCTGCCTGCCGCGCCCGGTTGGCTTTCGGCGGTGGAGCGTGGCGTGCCCGATGCGCTGGCTGCGGCTCTGGATTTTAATCCCCGTGCAGTGGACCGCTGGGAATTCCTGAATTTGTTGGATCTGTGGGATTCTTCAATCCATTCGTTCATCGAAGTGGGCCGCTGGGCGCAATTTTCCGAGCTTAGTGAAGAAAATAAACACAAAGTGATGTTGTCGTGGGCGGACAGCCGGTTCTCGCTGCGGCGAGCGGCGTTTCAGGCGCTGCGCAAAGCCGTGGGATTTTTGTATGTGATGTTGCCAGGTGCAGTTGGAGAAGTAAATCCGGTTTGGGCGAACATTGGATATTCGGGACCCATTGGAGTGCAGAGGCCGGACGCGCCGCGCCAGTTGAACGTGATCGTGCCGCAGGAGGAAATGACGCTGAAGTGCGACGTCTGCGTGATTGGCTCGGGCGCGGGTGGGGGGGTTGCTGCGGCGGCGCTGGCTGCGGCCGGCAAGGAAGTGATTGTGCTGGAGGCCGGAGGATACTTTGACGACGCGGACTTTACCGGGGCCGAGTTGCAAGGATTTCAGCAACTTTATGCCGAGTGCGGATTCGCTTCGACACGCGATCATAGCGTCGGCTTTCTTGCCGGTGAGTGCCTGGGCGGCGGAACGGTAGTGAACTACTGCACGTCGTTTCGAACGCCGAGCGAGATTCGCCAGGAGTGGGCCGAGGAAGGCGTTGAATGGATTGGCGGGCCAGAGTTCACAAAAAGCCTGGATGCGGTGTGTGAGCGGCTTTCGGTGAATACGGAACACAACCGCGTTTCGAAGCGAGAAGAAATGCTGGAGCGCGGGTTGAAGCGGCTCGGGTGGCACGTGAATCTGATGCCGCGCAACGTCGTGGGGTGCGACCAGGGTAAGTTGTGCGGCTATTGCGGTTACGGATGTACGATTGGGGCGAAGCAATCCGCAGTAAAAACCTGGCTGGCGGACGCGCAAAAGCACGGCGCGAAATTCGTGGTCGAGACGCGCGCGGATAAAGTACGTGTGGAGCGCGGAACGGCGAGCGGCGTGGAAGCATGGTCCAAGAAGGGCCATCGCGTCGTCGTGAAATGCAAACACGTTGTCGTCGCGTGCGGAGCGATTCACACTGCGGCACTGCTGCTGCGCACCGGACTCGAGAATGAGCACATCGGACGGCACTTGCATCTGCATCCTGTTTCGAACATAAGCGGAATTTTTGATGAGGAAATTCTCCCGTGGGAAGGAACGATGCAGGCAATCTACTCGGACCAGCATTGTCATTTGACCGGGAATTATGGCGTGAAGTATGAGACCACCGCGCTGCAACCGGTGATCGCGATGGCGGTGATGCCTTGGCGCGAGCCACGGGATTTCCGCGCGCGGATGTCGCAATTGAAAAATACTTCGGCGATTGGCGTGTTGCTCCGAGATCGCGGGGCGGGCCGCGTCACCATCGACCGCGAAGGACATCCAGTATCGAGCTACTCGCTTTCCGATTTTGACCGCCGGCATATGCGACTCGGGTTTCGCGGCGCGGCGGAAATTCTGGAAAACGCCGGCGCGCGGAGAATATATTCGCCGCATGCAAAGCTCTGTTCATATGAGCCAGGAAAAAACGGATCGATCGAAACATTTGTGAAGGACATGGACGCAGCGGGCTGGGGCAACGCGCAGGTAGCGTTGTTTTCGTTCCACATCATGGGAACCGCGCGTATGGGCGATTCGCCAAGATTTTCCGCGACGAATCCCGACGGCGAAACTTGGGAAGTGAAGAATCTGTACGTAATGGACGGCTCGTCGTTCCCCAGCGCATCCGGAGTGAATCCCATGATTTCGATTGAGGCCGTCGCGCATCGGAACGCTGCAGTGCTTTCTTCGCGAATCTAGGTTTCCCTGGATGATCCTGGTTGACGCGCTGACGTCTAAATCGCGGCGGCGCTGGGAGGATACATGGCAAAAGTCCCAGGACTGGGTGGCGCGTTTTTGCGAGCCGATGATCCGAAGGCTCTTTATGACTGGTACGAGAAGCATCTCGGCGTCGCCAGCTCCGACGGATGTTTTTCCTTTCCGCGGGAAGTGCAACGCGCATACATTGCAGTCGCCTTTTTCTCAAAATCCTCTGAATATTTTCCTCTGTCTCAGCCCGCCATGCTCAATTTCCAAGTGGATAATCTGGACGCTGTTTTGGAAAGACTATCGGCCGCGGGCGCATCGGTCGATCCCAGGCGCGAGGATTACGACTACGGACGATTTGGGTGGTTTACGGATCCAGAAGGAAACAGGGTCGAGCTTTGGCAGCCGCCAGCATGAGTTTGAGCGACGCGGTCGCAGGCGTTTTGGCGTGCGGAGAGGGCCCAGCGTATAATGATCGGATGCCAAGTAGCCAAAATAGTGCCCAGAGGCCCGGCACCATGCACGGCGCGATTCACGGAACTACGGTTTTGTGCGTGCGTAAAGACGCTAAAGTGGTCTTAATCGCCGATGGCCAAGTGACCATGGGCGATCATGTCATGAAGCACACCGCACGGAAAACACGACGTTTGTATCAGGACAAAGTGATTGCCGGATTTGCAGGATCGACGGCGGATGCGATTTCGTTATTCGAACGGTTCGAGGGCAAGCTACAGGAATTTTCTGGGAATTTGCAAAAAGCGGCGGTGGAGTTAGCGAAGGATTGGCGTAAGGACCGCGCGCTCCGTCACCTGGAAGCTTTGTTGATCGTAGCCGACACCAAGGGCACGTTTATCTTGTCCGGCAACGGCGACGTGATCGAGCCGGATGACGGCATCGTGGCTATCGGTTCGGGAGGCTCCTTCGCACTTGCAGCGGCACGCGCGCTGATGAAACACTCAAAGTTGAACGCCAAAGACCTGGCGACGGAGGCCATGCGCATCGCGAGCGAGATTTGCATTTACACCAACGCGAATTTCACGGCCGAGGAGTTGGGGTAATAGCAATTGCAGGCATGGGATCGGGACCTGCAGGTATCAGCAAGTCGGACAACGGAACCACGAAGCGCAACTCTAAGAGCAAGGGATAGGTCACTAAGTTTTTTATGCCAAGCAAGTCTGACAAAGAACTGATTTTGATGCCCGGCGGCGCAAATGCGAATGGCAGCGCGCCGGAGAGCGAAGAATTTTTGCCGGCGCTGGATGATATGACGCCACGCGAAATCGTGGTGGAGCTGGACAAATATATTGTCGGCCAGAATGCGGCGAAGCGAGCTGTGGCAGTAGCGCTGCGCAACCGCGTACGCCGGCAAAAGCTGCCGCCTGAAATTGCCGAAGATATATTGCCGAAGAATATTTTGATGATTGGCCCCACTGGCGTGGGAAAAACGGAAATCGCTCGCCGCCTGGCGCGTCTTGCAGGCTGTCCGTTCGTGAAGGTGGAAGCCTCAAAGTACACTGAGGTCGGTTACGTAGGCCGCGATGTGGAATCCATGGTGCGCGACCTGGTGGAAATGTCCATTGACATGGTGCGCGAAGAAAAATTGGACGAAGTCGCGGAGCGCGCTGAACAAGCAGCCGAAGAGCGCGTGCTGGACGTCCTGCTCCCCCCGCCTCCGCCAACTGTTCCGGGCACCGCGGAAGGCGAGGCCGCCGCGCAGCGCGAACACAACCAGCGCACCCGCGAAAAACTGCGCACGCAATTGCGCGAAGGTAAACTCGACCAGCGCATGGTGGATATCGAAGTCCGCGAAAAGATGATGCCTTCGTTCGAAGTCATTTCCAATCAAGGCGTCGAGGAAATGGACGTCAACTTCAAGGAGATGCTGAGCGGCATGTTCGGCCAGCAGAAAAAGAAACGCAAGATGAGCGTGGCCGACGCGTTCGAATACCTGATCCAAGAAGAAGAAAGCAAGCTGCTGGACATGGATCAGGTGACGCGAACTGCAGTGGAACGCGCCGAGCAGATGGGAATTATTTTTATCGACGAGATCGACAAGGTCGCGGGCCGTGAGTCAGGCCATGGCC
>WNFR01000981.1_pt1 | contig 32203 bp, 22 predicted proteins | sample 5400221 | NCBI WGS metagenome assembly WNFR01 (sample SAMN13153357, study PRJNA577476) | soil metagenome | isolation source: 40 cm soil under Madrone tree | place: USA:California | collected 2016-06-14
GGAGTGAACATTGCGGGAGCCACAGCGGCGACCTATACCACGGCGGCTACGACAATGTCAGATAGCGGGTCGACCTTCCGAGTGGCGGTGAGTAACACGGCCGGAGCCGCAACGAGCGCCACGGCTACCCTCACGGTCAATGCGGTGGCTCCTTCAATTCTGACCCCGCCTGCGAGTCAGACGGTCACGGCGGGTCAGACAGCCTCCTTTAGCGTGGCCGCTACAGGCACTGCTCCGCTGAGTTATCAGTGGAACCGAAACGGAGTAGCCATTTCCGGCGCCATGTCCGCCAGCTACACCACTGCGGCTACGACAAGTTCAGACAACGGCGCACAATTCACCGTAGTGGTGACGAACACCGCCGGAAGTGTGACCAGCAGCGCTGCCACGCTCACGGTGAGCGTGCAAGCCGTGCAGATAACAACCAGCAGCCTGCCTGCCGGGCTGGTACAGACGGCGTACAGCTCTACACTGCAAGCCACTGGCGGGACACCGCCCTACACCTGGTCCGTCTCTAGCGGGCTGCTTCCTAATGGCCTCTCCTTGTCTTCTTCGAGTGGAACGATCTCGGGGACTCCGACGCTTGTGGGCCTATTCAATGTTGTCGTCCGGGTGGACGACAGCGTAGGAGCCTCAGCGTCAACCCCACTCAGCATAAACATTGCTGCACAGGGTCCGATCGTTGCGTTCCCGGGAGCGCAGGGAGGAGGCGCGCTTTCAGTGGGTGGACGAGGTGGCACGGTTTACCTGGTCACGAACACAGCTGATTCAGGAGTTGGGTCGTTGCGCACCTGCGTCGATGCGAGCGGACCGCGCACTTGCGTCTTCCGAACCGGAGGCACTATCGCATTGCTTAACACTCTCACGATTGCGAATCCATTTATCACAATTGCGGGACAGACGGCTCCCGGGGGCGGAATTCAGATAACGGGCCCGAGTGGAGCTGGCGCCCCTGGGAACCCATCCATAGTGGTGAAAACGCACGACGTTGTGATTCAGTACCTGAGAATCAGGCGCGGCCACAACGCAGGTGAAATCTGTAACCAGAACCCGTGGAGCTGCGGGTCAAGCCTTGAAATACTGGCGGGCTCGGGGACGGATACGTATAACATCGTGTTTGACCATGACTCTGCTCAGTGGTCGAATTACGATGCGTTGATCATCCTCGGTTCGCATGCTGGCGTGAACGCGAGTCAACCACGTTTGGTGACGCTGTCGCATTCGATCATAGGCGAGGAACTTGCGGGGGCTGGGCAAACCACTGCCACAAACACGAGTGGTTATTCCGGTGACGGCTCCACGGTTCCTGATTTAATGACCGATATAGACTTTCACCACAACCTTTTCACGGGCGCCAGCCACAGGCTGCCACTGATAACTATCAAGTCGGCTCGCTTGGTGAATAATTACATTTATGCTTGGACTTATTATGGGATGCGCACGACGGGGCTGCGAGATATCATCGGCAACTATTTTGCCTACCGTTCCGGTCAGACGTTCGTGTCCCACGAAATACAGGCCTGGAGCGGCGTCCAAGGCAACGACACCTCGTTGGCACCTTCGTTCTACTTAGCCGGCAACATGGGTCCTAGTGACCCAACGGGAACGTCTAACTGGTCACTGACAGGGTTGGCGGTCAACGAGGCAGGTGGGGAAGTTTCGAGTCCCCTTTCAACAGCTTACCAACGCAGTTCACGCATTCCGACGCCGGTGGGTTACGTTCCGATTGTGGCTGATCCGGTGACGAGCATCTCTACCGCTTCGGGCCTGCTTCTGAATACGCTCAGGGCCGCCCCTTACGATGGAGTGGGAGCATCGCGCCGGTTGGACTGTAAGGGCAACTGGGTCAACGCGCAAGATCCCGTGGACAGCAGGACTGTGAACGCGGTGGCTAACGGGACCCCCTTGTTTGGAAGCTACACCTATTCATCACTTGCGACCTCACCGCAGACTCAAGCAGACCTCGGAGGCTGGCCGACGTTGGCGGCTGGGACTGCCTGCGCCGACAGCAACAACAATGGGATACCAGACGTCTGGGAATCCTACTGGGGAAGCGTATTCGGTCTAGGCAGTACGCTCAATCCCAACGGGTTCAATTTTGGGGACGGGTACACCAACCTCGAGCATTACATTCAGGGCGTAAGTCCTGCACCGTAATGACGAGGCTGCGGCTACGGATCTCTCTTTAGTTGCTACAACAGCGGAACTACAGAATTAACCCGTAGAATTGCACTCTTAGTCACCGTTCGATCCGAAGCCGAGATGGTAACGGAAGTTGAGACAAGAACTAATGACGTGTTCACCGTGAAAGTCGCGCTGGTGGCTCCGGCCGGAACGACCGTGCTGGAGGGCACCCTGGCCACCCCCGTGTTGCTGCTGGAAAGCATGACTTGGGCACCACCAGCAGGAGCTGGCCCGCTGAGTGTCACCGTACCGGTGGAAGAATTGCCGCCCGTCACCGTCGAGGGATTCAGCGTCAGCGAGGAGAGGATTGGTGAAGTCACGGTGAGCGAGGCCGTGCGTGTCACGCCCCCATAGGACGCGGAGATGGTAACCGAGGTCGACACGGCCACTGCGCTGGTGCTGATCGTGAAGGTCGCACTAGCGGCTCCGGCCAGAACGGTCACGCTGGAAGGCATACTGGCTGCCATGTTGCTGCTAGAAAGCACAACTTGGGCACCACCTGTAGGAGCTGGTCCGCTGAGCGTCACCGTGCCGGTGGAAGAATTGCCGCCCGTCACGCTCGAGGGACTCAGCGTGAGCGAGGAGAGGGTTGGAAGTGGTGCAGTCACGGTGAGCGTGGCCGTTTGTGTTACGCCACCATAGGACGCGGAGATGGTGGCCGGTGTTGAGGCGGTGACCGCGTTGGTGCTGATCGTGAAAGTCGCGCTAGCGGCTCCGGCCAGAACGGTCACGCTGGAAGGTACACTGGCTGCCACGTTGCTGCTAGAAAGCGTGACTTGGGCACCACCAGCAGGAGCTGGCCCGCTGAGTGTCACCGTGCCGGTGGAAGAATTGCCGCCTGTCACCGTCGAGGGGCTCAGCGTCAGCGAGGAGAGGGTGGGAACTGGCGACGGCGAAGACGAAGGCTGCTCGAAAATCACGACTGCGGGATTCGGATCGTTCATTGAGACCGACACAAACTTCGATGTGGAGATGGCGTACACGACGGCGCTGCCTCCTGACCCAGAAGTGACCGTCATGGTTCCCCGTCCATTTGTAGGCGATGAGGATACAGAGTAGGTGGCACTGAACGGCACGCCCGAGGTCGGTCCGCTCGGCGCGCCGATATCCTCGGTACCTGTAATATTGCCTGTCGGGCTGGCACCATCGGCGGCGAACTCGCCGGAGGAAACTGCTACACCATACGTCACTGGGGAGGACGCGTAGCCGGCATACGTACCTTTTATGTCGCCATTGGTGAACGACACGGTTTGCTGGGGTTCGCCGAACCCAAACAAAACATTAGAATCCGGAGTGAATAAGAGGAAGGCCTGATTCCAGCTCACCATGTAGCCAACAAAGTCGGCCCATCCGACGGTGAGCGCTGCCCGACCATTGCTTGCCACACTGTACGTCCCGGGGACATTGGGGTAGGTCCCGAAATTTCTGCAGAAGTTCTCGTCGAAGCTAAAGTTGAAGCCGCCATTGCCGTTGGCGGTGAGCAAGCCTGCGACCGCCTTGGGCACAGCGGGTGTTCCATTACCGCACATCGATAACCCGGTCTGGTAAGTCACCATGTTGCCATTCAGCGAGGCGTTGGAAAAACCTCCCCCGGAACTTTGCTGCTGCAGCACGACGCCAGTCGCCAATGGGGTCGAAGTCGTGACCGCGTCGCTCTCCATCGCAAAAAGCTTTCCCGCATTCACGATGTAAAAGACGAAATTCAACGTGCTTGGTGCTCCGCCGAGCGAGAAGGCGAGGTTCATTGACCCTCGCCCAGTGGCAGGATCGGACACGGTGTAGTTCGCTGCGGTGAAGGACATGGAATGAGCGGTGCCATATAAGTTGGCGTCCCCTGCGGCGTTGGTCAGAGTGCCTGCTCCGTTGGAAGTAAATCGGCCCACAAAGGCCGCCCGATTATTCAAGTTGTCCTGGCCGGCAAGACCAAATGCATAATCACCAGATATTTTGGCGGTGTTGTACGCAGTCGTATCTACTTTTTCCATGGTCCCAGAGCCGATCGTGCCGGCCCCTCCCCCGGCATCGAACTTGATGAACTGTGCATTGCCATTGGCCATCATCGCGAAGGCAAACGTCGCACCAGCGAAGGTCATCAGGCCCCGATGGTCCGCACCGATCGCATAGGTCCCGGTGAACGGTAGAGCGACCGCCCCGCCACCTGGGCTGTTCGTATCGATTTCGCCGTTCGTCAAGTTCCCGGCGCCATCGGCCGTGAATCGTCCCACGGCGGCAAAGGCGGACGAGACGCCACCGCCGCTACCACTGATCCCGTCGAACCTAAATGCGTAGTCGCCGTTCAGTTCGGCGTTGTTGACACCGGAAGTTTGGGCGCGGACCGTCGAAGCAAGAACCACCGCCAGACATCCAATCAGCAGGACGATCAACTTCTTCATTTTATCCTCCACTTGGGGCTGTTTTCGTTTGCGGGCTGTCAATCGCTATGAATTGACAAAAGTGCTGACGGGCTTTTCCAACGCGCGGAACGAACTTCAGATCGAGTTGGACAGAGCGCCCCCCGGAACCCGAAGGGGAGCGTCCGCGATACTTTTTCAATGGACCGCGGCCGAGACGTGACGATGAAATATTTTCAGAATGACGGTCAGTGAGATGTATGAATGATCGTTTCCGCTGAAGATAGAGACTATCGATTAACAGCTAGAAGCGGAGTCCATTACCGACTCGATGTATCCGAGAGTGGCATCCGCTTTTGGAATAATCTTCGCAGGATTGCCTAACACGATGCTGTTTGCGGGCACATCGAAATTCACGTACGAATTTGGCGCAATCAAGACGTTATCACCGACGGTGATCTTTCCCACGATGACCGCGCCGGTACCGACCCATACTCGATTTCCGATCGTGGGACACCCTTTCCGTCTACCGCGGTTTGTGCGCCCGATGGTTATTCCATGAGTGAGATTGCAGTTGTCTCCCAAGATAGCATTCATGTGTACTACAACGTTGCCAAAGTGAGCTATATAGAGTCCCTTCCCGATTTTCGTATATAGAGGAATTTGAAATCCAAATTTGTAGAGATATCTGCGGTGCATGATCTTATAAAAGAACCTTAGCGGCGAGTGCGTCTTTAGCTGAGAGGCCTTTCGGAAGAAGTAAGTGAATCTGAAAGCGGGGTTATGGATCAGATACTGGAGCAGGGTCAAGAAGTCGGCCCTGCCTGCATGCCTGTAAAGATCGCATGCAATGGTGGGGTCCATGCTTCGGGCATTCGGCGCAAATGCCTGACTAGCACGAGCTTCCTGGACGGCGGTGATCGATGAATGCAACACCTTAGTGATTCTGTTTTGAGTCCGAAGGGCAAGCAGCCTCGCGAGACAGCAGACTCTCGCGGAGGGAAGCCTAGGTTGCCTGGCAAAACTCTTGGTCCACTATAGCGTTGTCGACCAAGCTGCCCCGCGAGCCGGGTTTCTCGAATCTACGCTCGAAGTGCCGCAGCCAAATCTCAAGCACAAGACACCTCCACAGCAGGCCCGAATAATCATGGGCGTGTCGCAGGTGGTCTCGGAAACAGGCTTCCAAGTTTGGCATCTGGAGGTATCGATTGATACGAGCCCGGGGCGAAAGGACGCAATCCGCGTAGTATTCGCGTAGTTCGTTGCGCAACCAGTGGCTGATAGGGACGTCAAAACCGCGTTTGAAGCGGGTGAAGACTTCCGGGGGAACCAAGTCTCCGAAGGCCTCCTTCAACAGCCACTTTCGACTTGAACCCCGAATTCGCTGATCGTCCGGCAGCGTATTGGCGAACTCGACTACCTCGTTGTCCAAGAATGGGACGCGAATTTCAAGGCTATGAGCCATGCCGCCCTTGTCTGACTTCTCAAGATATGCTCCCGGAAGCCAAAATTGTTGATCGATCAGACAAAGCCGGCTGACCACACCGCTGTCCAGTTCGTCCGGATATCCTTTCTCTATGGACGCGTCTACGCCTATTTTTCTCTGCCATTCCGGCTTCAAAATAGTTTTGATGGAAACTTCACTCTCAAGGTAGGAAGAGTAGCGGGCAGCGGCGCTCTCCCGAGCCATGGCCCGCAGAAGAACCTGAAAGCGGCGGGGAGTCCATGCAACGCGATCAATTCGCGCAGAGTGAAGGGTCCGGCAAAGGCCCCGACCAAATGCGCCAAGTCCGCGGATCACCTTCTCAAAGTGGTAGCGGCGATAACCTCCGAAGAGCTCGTCCGAACCTTCGCCCGCCAGGGCCACGGTAACGCGAGAGCGAATCATCCTGCTGATCAGGAACACATTCAGAGAAGCGCTATCTGCGAATGGCTCGTCATAATGCCAGACCAACTGTTCCAGGTCACGGATCAGATCGGTCTGGGACGCCTCGTAGACATAGTGTTTGACCCCTAGATGATGGGCCACCCGCCGCGCGTGGCCAATCTCATCATAGTCCGGGCCCATGCCCCGATAGCCCAACGTAAAGGCCATCGTTTTTTCTGGCCCGATCAAGCGGGCCGTCAACGCGGTCAAGATAGACGAGTCCACGCCTCCACTAAGGAGCAGGCCGACTGGCACGTCCGCCACCAACTGGCGAGCCACGGCCGAAGAAAGCACTTTTCTGAGTTGCTCCGCAGCGCTCGCATCGTCGCGCGAGACCGGGCGCCACTGCGCTCTAGGGGATGACCGCGTGATACTGACGACGCGGGTGGAACCCTTCGGCTCCCGCTCCTGAAGGGTTACCACTTGGCCCGGCTCCAACTGGCGAACACCTTCGAGAGCGTGATTTTCGCCATAGCAGTGACCGTATGTGAAAAAGGCGGTTAGGCCGTTCGCATCAATTGCCGGATCGAAGCACTTGGTTTGAAAGAAGAATTTGGCTTCCGAGGCGAATAGAACTACACCATTCCGCTCCCATAAATAAAGCGGCTTGATGCCCGCACGGTCGCGGGTCAAGTAGAGCGTGCGGGTCTGGCGGTCATAGAGCGCGAGTGCGAACATTCCATTCAACCGGCTCAGGAAGTCAATTCCCCAAAGGGCGAAACCCTCGACGATCACCTCCGTGTCGGAATGTCCCCGCCAACGGAAGGACCCTGCGCTTACTGACGTGAGTTCAGAGTGTCGAGAACCAATGCACTGCCATTGCGTCTCGATCTCCGCGCGCAATTGCTGAAAATTGTAGACTTCACCGTTGTAGCAAAGCACGAAGCGCTGATCAGCGGAAAGCATCGGCTGATTGCCAGCGGCACTCAAATCGATGATGGCCAAGCGCCAATGGAGAAGGGAGACGCCGTGCTCCCGCCAAGAGCCAAAGCTATCTGGACCTCGGTGCGCCAGCACGGCCCCACCTTCACCGCAGAAGACTTCGGGTCGGAGCGGCGTTGCACATCCGAATTCGCCCGCAATTCCACACATATGGCTTGGCAAATCTCCAGTTAGTATGCTGCCCCGCCGGTCACCGGGATATTCACGCCATTCAAGTAGTCGGATGCCGGAGAAAGCAGGAATTCGATGACGTTAGTTACTTCGATGGGCTTTGTGTTGCGGCGATGGGGGTTTTGAGATGCAGTCATCTCCACCGCTTTGGCTGGAATATTTGAAAGAAACCTTGTTTCCACCATGGAAGGCGAAACAGCATTAATGTTGACCCTGGTTCCGGCGTAATCCGATACAAGCGCACGCATAAATCCCAGCTGAGCATATTTCACCGTTGTATAGAAGGACGTGTATTTCGGTGACGCGCCTAAGGTATAGCTGGAGAGAACAAAAACGACTTTCGTGACCGTCTCAGACTCGGACATCGCAGGTAGAAACTGGCGGAGAATGAGCACAATTGCCAGCAGTTGAACCGCTAAATCAGATTCAAAGTGGGAAAGATCTGCGCTCGGAAAGCGCTCCAAACGAGGAGGTAGGGCTGCGAAATGAACGATCTGCGTGGGAAACGCCGTCTCCAGGCGGACTTGTTCGATGAGATGTCCAACATCGGATGCAACTGAAAGATCGGCTTGGATCGGAACAACTAGGCCGTTGAACGTGCCCCGAAGCTCTTCAACACGATCCCGGCTGCTGTGGAAGTGTGCGAGCACTCGTGGAGGATTTCGTCTTTTCATGAGTGATCGAATAAGATCCGTTCCGAGATCAGATGAGGCGCCCGTGATGAGTAACGTATCAGTGCTCATGCACACCGACGCGAATCTTAGCCCTTGATATCAGCTGGCTGTCCCCATTGTGAATCGAAGCCTTCACGTCAGCTCGGCGGTAAGCTTGATTGAGATAGGTGATGCTGCCAGTTACTCGCAGGTGGTCACCGACAAAGGAAGGATTTACAAAGTCCACGTTTATTCCATGTAGCAAACAGTAGCGCCCTGGAAGATAAACTCCCACCAGTGCGGAATAAAGCGCCGATGTGAGCATTCCGTAAGCAACTACGTCGCGGAAGCCGGCATGCCTAGCGAATTCGCTGTCTGTGTGTAAAGGGTTTTGGTCGCCCGACAACCGCAAGAAGTCCGTCAGCATTGGCTGAGTAAGTTGTACTTCAAATTCATGCGAGAGTCCTTCGCTCAACTCATCCCAGCGGTACGAGTTCATCGTATTGCCAGTTTTCGCTCCATCAAATCAATCATCTCACCCACGTTCTTCAATTCTTGGAGTTCCCCAAGGGTGAAGCCGATCCCAAACTGTTGCTCGATGGCGGAGATCAAGTTGATGTGAGCTAATGAGTCCCAACCTGCGACATTGGAAGCATTGGACTCCCGGGTGAGGTTCAAACGGGAATTATCGAGGATATCTCGAAAGATGGGTTCCAACTGAGACAACATGTTCGGCACCTACCAACTCCTTGATATGCCTATTCCTGCGAACATAGTCAGCCGTCAAAACCAGTCTCCAGACAGACCGCTGATCGTCATCGCCGTTAATGCATTCGAATCGGAGCTTTGCGTAATGATCGCTGACCATATCGTTCTTTTCGGAGCGGATATAATAACCATAGATTTCTGTGACGTCATGTTGCTGGCAGATCGCGACCAGCGAGTCCAACATAGCAAGTTCCACGTCGCGTTTGATGACCCGGCAGCTCATCAGCCACAGGTCCACATGAAGCGACCGGCGCTCTTTGCGGCCAATGATCACTGAGATGAGACCGCTATCTCCGAACTTGTCGGTCAACTTAGCATAAAGCGTGATGTAGCTCTCATCTGAAGCAATTTGTTCAATATCCGCAAACGTATATCGCTTACTGGTCAGATTGAATTGATTCGTCTTGTTAATAAGCTGCGCAACGCGATCGAAGTACACCGGTCTCAGCGGCGCGATTTCCGCAACCATGTCCAAAGAATCGAGATAGTCTTCGTAGCTCGCAAATTGACTCTGCTCTTGTAAACGAAGGGTGTTCGTTTCGTACTGCCTTGCTCGATCAAGGTCTTCTCTGGACAATGCAATTGTCTCGAAGTATCGGCCTTCTTCTAAAACGCTGATGAAGTTCACAATATCGTCCCCGACATTGGGAACGGTCACCTCTGGCAGTTGCGAGGAGACAAATTCGCGTTCTGCTGGATTGTCATCCACGAAGACCAGGCTATCCAGCCCGATGTTAAGTTCGGTGGCAATAGACTTCAGGTTTTCGGTTTTTGGCTCCCAATTCGCCTTGAAACACGAAAAATCGCTCAGCCTTAGGACCGAGTCCGGATGGTCAAAGCCTTGTTTGGCTAGCGGTTCGGAGTTCTTTGAACAGACAGCCAAGATCACTCCACGTTCTCTCAATCGAAGACAATACTCCTGAAAGGCCGTATAAGCCTCTGCTTGGGCGGTTTCCTTTCCGATTGCGATGTTATCTGGACCATCATCACCAATGACGCCGCCCCAGACGGTGTTGTCAAGGTCAAGCACCAGACATTTGTGGGAACGGCCGTAGATGCTTCCAATGATGGCCGCAACTGATTTTGCGATGGCCAGGCTGCCTTCCGGCGTGGAGATTAGCTTGTAAGCGAACCATCGCTTTGCATCATGAAATCGGGTAAGACCGATCGTTGCGGCAATGGAATTGAGATCATTTATGAAAAGCTTAGGCCGCAAACTTGCTTCTCGCGCGAACTCGTCGTTAGCGTGATTGATGAACCTGGCCTGCCCGCCTGGACTAACGCAGTCGAAATTGCCGAGAATCCGATAGGAAGGAAGTTCGAAATTGTTCTGAACCACCAGGCAGCCGATGCGGTCGTGTATGGCATTCCATATGGCCGCGAAACGCGCTCTCTCTGCTGATGCGTATTCACTAAAGTCAGACTCAGACGCGTCTAGAGGGGGAAAGTTGTGGATGTTGGCTGAAGATGTGTACACGTAGACGATGTCCGGACGGAAGTTGATAAGCTGCGATGGATCTATCACAGCCTCCTCGAAGTACCTGTTGTGCGCGGACTGGTAGAAAATGGGCTGGATTCCCTTATCGAGAAGCAAAACTTCAAGAAAATCTGCAACCTCATTGGTTGTGGATCCGCCTAATATAGCGACGCGAACCTGCAACAGGTTAGGTCTTTTCAGGAGTTCTCGGCGCAATGACTTACGCTGCCGAATCAAGGTCTCAACTGCTATAGAACTGATTCTCATGAATGTTCTGCAAACTTAATCGGACTCACTCGGGATAGAAACAACCCAGCTATCCATTGAACCAACTGCTACCGGAGACCCGAATTGCTCCGCTGCTTTCGTTTGGAATTCCGTGGCAACCTGCCCCATGGTCAGGCATCGCACGTCTCTGTTACGCACCATGGCGCCGAGTTCCTCCAGGAAATGGGCGACTACATTTTCGAGGCGTGGCCACTCAGCATAGAGGTTCTCCGGGTGAAACCAGACGTGGAAAATTCCTCCTGTTTGACGTACCCGTTCCAGTCCTTTTTTCAGGCGCCGTAACCGATTCGAATCAGGGATGTACTTCCGCCAGCCGGCCGCGTATCTCACCATTAAAGATCCAGGGATAGAAACAAGTCCTTCCTTGAGCGACGCGTCAACCATGCGAGGTGTTAATCCAGTGAAATCTGCAAGAACCGCCCCCATAGAGGCCAGCGTGCGGCTGGCAAAACGAATTGGCATTTCATCAACTTCGCGGAAGCAAGTGAATCCTGCGTCGCGGAGCTCCCTGAGAAAAGCAACCGAATTGCGTGGAAAGACGAAACATGTGGTCGGTAACGCGAACTCTTTTGCGATCTGGGCGCAATAACTAAACTCAGCGACGGCTCGCTCGCGAGTCATCCCAGGCCATCCAAAGGGTACGTGCGAAAACGAATGGAATCCGACCTCTTGACGCGGTAAGGCGTTCCTGATCATCTTTACCAGAGACGCCCCAAACCATTCTGGATGAGCCGATTCATCGCCGTTCTTGGGGACATAGTCGAACCACGACTTTTTGAAATGCGGGTATCGGACTTCGGGTAATCCGGACACATCCGGGAGAGATGAACGCATCATCGCACCAACGATGGCCCAGGATGCGGGGACGCCGTTGCGGGTAAGATGATTCAACAAATTTGGAACTCCAATGTCATGGGTCCACCTGGCCATCTTCAGCAGGTTCTCCCCATAGGCGTGGTCAAAACTGCCCCAAGACAATTCCAGATCGAGGCTGATGACCACTGTGGGTTGCGTCATCATGAGTTTTCGATGCGGGCGTCGCAGCCGTAGTCCCAAGCACCACCACAGATCCATAAACCCTCGGGACGGATCTGGCCCCTTTGCGTAAACCAACGTGCGCCGATTGTTTTGTTTCGGAAGTTCCAGCCAGCTCTTTGAAGGCGCTCAGTTACCTCCAGAGAACCGGTCACGGCCAAGCACACCGGGACTTGCATGTCATTAAAGGTCTGCTCCATTTCTTCCAACAGTACGTCGAGGCATTCAGCATCCTGAAACACGAGTTCCACAATACGGGCGACGACAACACCATTCTTTAAGCCGACAGAGACAACAGCTCGACCCGAAGGCGTTCGATTTCTCCGTGCCAACAAAAGGATGTTACGGGGGCCCAGGTCATGGAAAAAACGCCATTGATAGGAGGCCAAGTCCCAGTCAGGATAGGCCGGTGCCGCGGGGGTAATGGTCAGTGCTTCTACAAGTTCATCGGGAGTTGGATCCACAATCCTTGAGACTTCAAAGTCACACGTCTTCGTTATTCTCCTGTTAATTTGTCGGCCGCCGTGAACCGACCAGCCCAATCGTGACGCCACCATCTGCGTCGCGGCGTTCGCTCGACTCCGAACCTTCTCTAGCCAGAACACTGGTACGGCCGGATTGCGCATTCTCTGGTAAATCTTGTCGGCTACTTCGCCTAAGCCGAACAATGCAACGTGAGTCTCTCTTTCGAGTGCGGCCAGCATGACTTGCAGTCCCGGCGGTACTAAACACTGTTCTCCTCTGGCAGTGCGATGAGAGGAGCGAACAAAAAGGTCGTGGACGCTGGGGACAATAAGGCGTTTGTTATCGATGCGCCAAGGTACCCGCATGCGATGAAATGCACCAACAATCTTGGCCCCGTCGACCAAGACCAACAGATCGCGTTCGATTCCGCGTGTATTTGGGTTCTCTTTGTACAACCACGCCAAGAATGACCGGTCTGCCTGCACAGAGTTACTTCCCCAAGCCACCCGCGCGAATTCCAGATAAGCAGCTTCTTCATTCGGCGTAATGAAACGGCAAACAACTTTCGGCTTTGCGCTCCTGTTGCTTACGCTTAGTGAGGCTGTGATCTTGTCAAATGATCTGGTTGCTAACATGTTGGCTTTGCAGGTTGGCTTTAGATGAGACTGTTTGTCCGGCAGCGGCTTCCGAGACTGGGAGTCCATTGTTGGCGGCTAAGCTGGATTCGGGAATGGGCTGCCGCATATTCAATGGCGTAGTGCCACCGAGCGCCGCATAAATTGCCTGATAGCGTTCCACAGTGGCCGATAGTGCGAAGTGTTGCTGCACGCGGTGCCTGGCGGCCATTCCGAGATAGCGTCGCATTCCCGGCCCGGACTCGATCAGTTCGCGCCACGCCTCTGCCAGCTCATCTGGGTTCCCGGGCGCCACTACTCTACCGGTCGCGCCCACGATTAGAGCTGAATCACCGACGTTGGTTACGACGCAGGGCGTGCCGCAGGCCATCGCTTCGCCGACTGACAGAGGGAAGGCCTCACTCAAAGAGGAAGAAGTGGCAATGTCTATCGCCGCGAAGAGACGACGGATATCGCTGCGTTGCCCGAGTAGATGACAACGGGAGCCGATGCCCGCGTCCGCTATCCACTTGACCAGTTGCTGATTATCGCGAGTTACGCCAAGGCCGCACAATACAAAGTGAACGTCTGGAATCACGGCGTGAACGTGCCCGGCCGCCTGAATAAAATTACGATGATCCTTCTCGGTGCGGAAGTGGGCGGCCATTCCAATAACCACCGCATCGTCCGCGATCTCCAACTCCCTGCGCAGGGACAGGCGCGCGGCCGAATCTGGCCTGAACTCGTGCAGATCGAAGCCGTTCGGGATGACTTCCATTCTTTTTGCCGCGTAGCCTAACCTGGTGTGCAAAATTAAGGACGCCTGTGATACGAACAGGATGTAGCTTGGAAGCCACCGAGACATCCGGGCGCAACTCTTTGCGGTCCAAATCGTAAGAAGTTTATTCAGTTGAGGGTCCAGATTAGCTTGGTGGATACTCCAAACGACGGGCATGTCGCCGACGAGACGAGAGGCCAGTCCTCCGATCAAGTTGGCGTGGTACATCCAAGTCTGCACGATTTGAGGCTTCGACTTGCGAATCCATTGTTGAAGGCGAAGAACTGCGAACGGATCAGGCATGCCTCTCTTCATGCCAAGCGCGCGCACCGGCACCCCTGCAAGCCGAATCTTGTCAGCTAGGATCCCGACATTGGTCAGGGAAATTACCTCATTCTCAAAGCGCGCTGTATCCATGCTGCAGAGGACCCGGTACAGCATGGTTTCGGCTCCGCCTCCATCGAGATTCGAGATAATGTGAGTGACTTTGATCATGAGCCTGCGGACAACTAACCCCGCGTCCGAAAATCACGGTCTATTTACGGGAGGTTTCGCTTGCCTAGCGATCGGGGTTTACGCCATTTCGCTTATGCGATATTCACAGCGATTCGTCCAGGGCCGTCGATCCGATCGAGAAGTTTTGTAAGCCAGCACCCGGGGCACTAGTGCTGATGGTATTGGCTCAAGCATTCGCTTCTACGTTACCGGTTACGCTCTTCACTTTCGATCTTGTTGGTTCAACCCCACACAAATCCATTCGTCCCGCTTCTGAAGTTCCGTGCAAGCGTAGGGATTCCGATTGCTTCCAGGTGAACCTGTGAAGTGCCAGCCAACTGACGAGCGCATATACCGAGGACGCAGCCACAAGTGCCCAAGCCGCGCCATCACCACCGTAACGGGGGACGAGCGTGACGCAACCGATAACGAGGACGGTGAGCGTGATGGTCAGCAGAACGGGCTGCACAGTGATGACGCGCGCAGACGTAAGAGCATAGCCAAGGAACGAGGTGACGAGTACCATCCCGGCGGCCGCGCTTAGCACCACGAGCATTCGCGTACCAGAAGCAAATTCGGGTCTGTACAGATGGACCAGAAACCAACGTCCGGCGAGGACGGAAAGCATTACTCCGCCCGCTCCAAGAGCCAGCCCTACTGCGGCGAGCTTGCTGGTTAGATTTCGGAACGATCCTACTTCACCCTTGGCAAATAGACGGGCAAGCCGTGGGCCTGCGGCGCCGGCCAGTGCTCCGCCGACGATGTCAGCAGCGGTGGTCAGTTGGCTCGCGGCTGCGAACAATCCGAGAGCCGCCTCGCCAGCATAGCGCTGAACGAAGAACCGCGGCACATTCTGCTGCAGTGAGGATAGCAGGAGGATGAAGCCGAGAGGGGCGGCCTCCAACGAGAGCCTAAGCACGCGCCTCCATGAAACCGGTCCGGACCCCGAGGCGACAGCGCGCTGCACTTGCGAATCCGACGCGGTGCGCACGCGCACGAAAAGCAATGCGGTACAAGAGCCAAGTGCGGAACCCACTGCCGCGCCGGGAACACCACCGCCGAGCATTACCGCCGCGGTCATGAAAGCAATCGAGCTGACGGAGTTTAGCATCATGGCCCACGCTATTACGCTCATCCTCTCGTGCCCCTGCCAGACTCCATAGTAGATATCGCTTAGGGCGTCGGCCGCTCGCATGCCGCAGACGGGGAGGAGGACGGACCAGGAACTGTGCGACATACCGGTAACGCCGGCGATGATCATGACCCCAAATACCGCTGCGACTGTGGTGGCACAGCGCAAGTACAGATACTCGCGGAATACGTATGCGCCTCGTGCATCGCTTGCGTGCATGAAGCGTAGGCACAGGCTCGCGAAGACCATTACGGGCCCCGTCAGCGCCAGGGCAAACGCGTACTCGCCGACTGCGGCCGGACCGCCCATGCGCGCGAGAATGACGAGCTGCAGGCATTGTCCGATCGCATAAACGACATTTCCAACCAGATTCCAGCGGACGTTAGTCCGCATGCGCCACACCGACTGGGGTTGCTCAATCTTTGGCATCATTTGCGCTTCGAACTGTGACTATGAGGCCGAAATCATGACGTCATTTGAAAAGTGATCAACATATGGAGGTGCCGAGCAGAGGAGGCCTCAAGAAAGAATTTGCCATCATAAAAATCGGATGAGAAAACTTGAGACAGCATAGTGAATGACCTTGCCGGATGCTGCTGTCAGCTCAAACCCTGCTCATCGGGCCAAGACCAATAGGCTGTAACCGCCCAGAGTTCGGACTGCCAGGTCCTGGTGAATCCGGAAGCAAATCATCCTTGGTAACAGAGCGAGTTTATGTACCGTCTCTGTTGCGAGTTCGATGCCTCTGGGCGTGTAGAAGTAGTCCAGAACCTCGTATCCCACGTGTTTCAGTGTTTCCAGGGCGGTCTCTTTACTAAAGTAGTGAAGATGCCCCCAAAGTTCGCGGCGTTTCAGGAGGCCTCGTTTGCGGAGCACAGCCTGCACACTCAAATCCAGCGGGATGTGGAAAATTTTCAAATCACCTTTCGCTCGAGTCCTGTCTAGAAAGCCGAAGTAGTCTTCGACGTGCTCGAAAACGTCAAGGACCAAAAGGAGATCGAAGAAGGCCCCTTCCTCTCGAGTGAGGTCCGCCAGTTTGAAATGAAGGCCGTCGTTTGTCCGGGTCTTGCACAGTTTTATGGCCTGAGGTGAGATGTCGTAACCCCAGAAACGGCATGGGTTGTCTATATTCTGTTGCAACAGCCTTAGAACTTCTCCTGCGCCACATCCGACTTCGCATATGGTCCTTGGCTGAAGGTGGTGTTTTTTCAACATTCGTAGAATGTGTTTGACCTTAAATGGTGATTCGTCAGTGTGCCACAGAGGATTCTTGTCTAAGTACGTACCGTCCGTGTAGATATTCCGCGTGAGCATTCGGCTAGAGGCCATCTGGGTGAGCGGCTCTGACGACGGTGCTGCGAGATCGCTTGCGAGCGAGACTGGTGAAACGTTCATTCTTGTGTCGGTTTTTCGGACGCTTTCACCCATCGGTACGGGATTGGACTAGCCCATCCCACTCGGGTGAGGCGACGTCACTCGTGGCGGGCTTCGTCGCATGTCCAACGATGCAACGAGTGAGCGCGCGCGCGGCATACCCGGTACCTGCTACGAAGCGCATGAGCGGCCCGAAACTGCGGGCGGCGGAGGCCCCAACAAAGTGCAGCCCTGGCAGTGACGCTTCGAATCCCGCTGTGAGTGCAGGATGGCCGTCCAGGAGGCGTAGCGAGCGCACCAAGTCCCGTGGAAAAAAGGTACAGCGGGATAGGTCGACCTGAAATCCAGTGGCGAGCAAGATATGGTCAACGCGACGCTCGGTCCCATCATCGAGTCTGAGCTTGACTTGCCGATCGACGAGGTTGGCGGAGACAATAACTCGCCCGGTTGTGATTCTGACTCCGCTCATCCGCGGCTTTAGCCAGCCTGCGCCAGCCGGGCGAATTGCCCGCCGCGCGATTCGCGAATGTAGCGGGAATGGCAGCCGCCTGAACAAGTTTGGTGTGTCAACGATCCAGTTAATCCCAGGTGGGCCTACGTCGGAAGGTGGGTACAGAAGCCGCCGGAGGGGATTATCTTGATTGTGCAGCCAAGTGTGCAACCGAGTGCCATATCGAAGCCAGTGAATTACCGGTGCGCGCACGATAACCTCGACAGCAGCCCCTGACTCGCGCAGCAACGCCGCCGACTCGAGTGCGCTCTGGCCTCCACCCACAATTACAACGCGCTGATTCGCAAACCGGTCGAGATCGCGATGCTCAGAAGAATGTGAGGCGAGCTCCGGTGGAACACCATTGAACAGAGACGGCCGCCGGGCGAATGAGGCGATGCCGGTTGCAATGACGACTCGCCGCACTCGGACCGACTCACCATCCTCCAATATCATGCGAAAGCAATTTGAGGCAGTTTCGATTCGTTTGACACGGCGGGCGTCGAGGTCGGGTACCACGTTGCGCTGAAACCATTGGCCGTAGTTGACGAAATCGTCGCGCCGCACTGGCCTCACCAACTGGATACCGCACGCTCTTTGATATTCATCGAGGGTGAAATCACCCTGCGGGTCAGAAATGTGAGAACCCTCCCAGTACGACCGTAGGAGCATGCCCGCCGGCATCTGGCGGTCCCAAAAATCCATCGCCTTCCCAAACACACGGAGGTCCACATTCGCTGACCGCAGGTGCGCGGCAGCCGCCAATCCATACGGACCAGCACCAACGATTGCTACCTGACATGTCGTTCCTGTCATTTAGAGCCTCCTTGAAGCAGACAATCTGGCGATGCGTCTGCCACTCATTTAGGTGTTTAGAGCTACTGGATCCTGTCTTGGAGAATTGAACCGGTGCTTGGCGGGCCGCCTTAAGTGTGAGTCGGTATCCACGACAACCAGGTCATCGTATTTGGAAGCCATGATGTTGGGCCTGACCGTCAGCCAATGGGGATCAGGCCGTTCCCCGTTTGCCCACGCCAGCAAGACTGCCGGCAGATTGGCGCCCGCTATCTGTGAGAAGGGATAACCGCCGCCAAAGCGCGGATTCATATCAAGCACACAACAGCGGTCTTCTGTCACAATCGCATCGCAGTCAAGAACTCCGATATGGCCAAGCTTCCGGCCGATCATCTCGCCAACCCGTTCGAGGCACGTACTTTTAACAGTCTTCGCACGATCCGTTTCGCCAGCTCGCATCCCAACCTTCTGTTTGACAAGGGTACAAACGTAATGGCCCTCGAGGTCATTTATGACATCTAGTCCGAATTCCGGACCGCACAATCGTTCCTGAATCAGGATGCATCTATCGGGATCAGTGGCATTGATCTCCCGTAAAATTGTCCGTGCATGACGTTTCTTCGCCAGTGCATAGTCCAACTCCAACTCCTCATCATCGTCCGGGTACTGAATTCCGATAGACGCGGTTCCCCAGCGAGGTTTGACCACCAGAGGGAAAGTGATGTCCCCTCGCGTGAGGGCTTCATGGGCGTCCGCTAGCGAGAGGTAGGTGGTCGGGGCTTCGAGATTGGATGACTTCAAGAAATTGAATGTGCTCCACTTATCGAAGCACAAATCAACGACCTCCGGAGACGAGATGACTGGAATCGTTCCTACTTTTCGAAAGGAGGCGCTGTGCCTCGCGAGAAGCGGCAGTTCGAGATCATTGAGCGAAACCAGCAGCAGAACGTTGTGCTTCCGGCATAGGGTGAGTAACGTGTCGATATAGGCTGGCTGATTTGACGCTGGCAATATAAAGGACCTGTCGGCTTGCCGTAAGGCAGGAGCATCCCTAGAGGCGTCAGCTGCAAAAACCTGCCCACGGCCATTGAGCGCTTCCTGGAAGAATTTAACCAAATAGTTGCGCCGGCCGGCGCACGTAAGCATGACATTCATGATTCGATGTCCATCGAGAAGTGTTAAGAAGGACCGCTGGAGAGGCCCGGTTGCGTCTGATTAGCCGAGAGACTTCCGGTGAACGAGGGGACGTCGAGATCGCCATCTGACCCGACGCTGTCGCGTTTGAGTATGCTGGCAACCGTCTGCAGCAAGATTCGCAGATCCAGAACCAGGCTCGCGTGATCGACGTACCAAACGTCTAGCGCAAACCTCTCGTCCCAGCTCAACGCATTACGACCGTTGATCTGGGCCAGACCGGTAATTCCAGGCTTTGCCTCATGACGTCGAGCCTGTTGCGGAGTGTACAGTTCCAGGTATTCGGTCTTCAGTGGGCGGGGACCGACCAGACTCATCTCTCCGCTTAGAACATTGACCAGTTGCGGCAACTCGTCAAGGCTGGTCTTGCGCAGGAACCGGCCAAGTGGCGTTATCCGCTCTTTGTCCGACAGGGACTTCCCCTTGGTATCTATGAGATCTCTCATCGTCCTAAATTTATGCAAAAGAAATGGTTCAGCGTGCAGGCCAGGACGCATGACTTGGTAGAGCACGGGCGGCCCCATGCGGAGCCTAATCACGCCGGCCATGATCGCCATTGGAATGCCAAAGATGGCCAAACCGAGAATTGCGCCCGCTAGATCTAGAATTCTCTTAATTACCAGACTCAAATCGGACATCGCCGTCGAGCTCCGCCTTTGCTCTCTACAGCAACTTCGCTGCCTGAATAGGTAATCGGGCGATACGCTGCCCAGTACCATCCCGCTTTGACACATCAACATCGGTCGCAAGCGGCTTCGTATTGATAGCGCGTGACTTCTGTCTTGTCCCATCTCTCTCAAGACAAGGAATGCCGGTTGATGGCAGTTCTTTGATTTGCAGGAACCGAACGTATTCCTGGTACAGTGCTTTCCAAATCTGCTCCTGGCGAAACTCGCGTTTGATTCGTTCTTTGGCGGCGTGTCCCAGTTTGCTGGCCAAGGCTTTGTCCCTAAGAAGTCTTGCCACCGCGTCGGCAAGTGCCATTGCATCACCCACTGGGAAAAGAAGGCCGGTCTCGCCATCCACGACGGCGTCTACAACGCCAGTCGCCCGTGCAGCCACCACTGGTATACCCGCGGCTTGGGCCTCCAAAACAGCATTCGGAAGACCCTCGCGGTGGCTTGGTAGAACGAAGACGTCCATTAGCGCGTAGCAAGCGGCGGTGTCCTCGACTAACCCTGCTAAAATCACGTTTCCATGCGTCTCCAAACACCTGCGTGTCTTAGCAGGAAGCGGGTCTTCGTCCTCGAAGGGCCCCAGCAGGAGGAGTCGGAGACCCGGGAATTGGCTGCCGAGTCGCAAAAAGGCTTCGGTTAGCTCGGGAATGCCCTTGTCGCGCGTCAAGCGTCCGACAAAGCCCACGACCGGTGTCTGGGGCAGGATGCCGAATTTACTTCGCAACATGGCGGCCCGCTTCATCACCTTGGGCGTCGGCGCGAAACGCGAAGCATCCACGCCATTGCTGCTGCCAGATCCAAAAACCACTGCCCGTTCGGGACTTGTGAGTCCAGAGGCAATGGCGCTCTCACGGACGCTCTTGCTCACACATATGACGCGATGCGCAAAACAGCACGCCAAACGTTCGGCAAGGACGAGAAGGCGCCGCTTTAGCCCCGTTGTGGTCTCGAATCGCAAACCGCGCAACGTGTAGTAGCGGCAAGGGACACGATTCACCCAGGCTGCGAAGCCTCCTAGCAATCCAGCCTTTGGGGTGCTGACATTGGTGACGAGGGGGCGAATCGCACGTGTGATGCGGCACAAACGGAAGAGTGAGACGAGATCTGAAAGTGGAGCAATCTTCCTCGCCATGGTCAACTCGATGGCTCTCACGCCCTCGCTTCGGGCCATTTCGTCAAGTTGTTTTCCAGCCGGAGAAATGATGACCACATTGAAGCCCTTGCCCTCAAGATACTGAAGCTGGCCCTGTAGTAAGCGGACCATGAGTGGGGAAGACACCACGTTCAGCAGGGTTGGTCGAATCGAGTTTGCAGTAGTGTTCGTGTTATCGCGCATCTGTATCTAATTACCGGTCAGCAATTTGCTGACTGCTTTGGACAGGCCCTCGATCAGATCGTTTCATCGATGTTTTAGTGGATAAGGCTTGTCAAACTCGGCCCAGAACAAGCGATTGGTTTACGGCGCAGCAAGAACATCAAGCCTTTGTCCCAATTGCAGCCGTGCAGCCTCAAGCGCATTTTGATCCTGTGTCCAGTTGTGCCAGTCGGAAGCGATGGGCTGGATGACTGAATTGATGAACGAAGTTTGGCCGGCATTTTTAAGCAATTGCACGTATTCGTAGTCCTGGATGCCGTCTCGCAAATACTTCAGCCGCATTGAGGGTGCCGGTTCTGCAGTTCCGACCTTTGCTCCCGGATAAAGTAGGATTCCTTCCCCGGGCCAGTACGCGCCTGAAACAGGTCCCGAGAGTACGTTGTCCCAAGCTGTGGATTCGTTCGGCCAGTAATCCACGGCCCAATAGAGTAGACCGGTTGCCCCTTGTGTCTGATTCAGGAAGCCAGCCTGGATGCGGTAATTGATCGGGAGAAAATCAATCTGCCACTTGGGGGAATAACCATCGCCTTCCAAATCGTTATAGGACCAGAACGTCCCGGGTATTCCTGCCAAGCTTGTAGGCCACATTCTGGGAAGCATTGCCCAGTAGTCCACTGCCGGTTTTCCTGTACCGCCTCCGTCGTCATATAACGCAGGGTCGGGCTTCATAGTAGTCACAATTTTGACCCCGGCGGCGTGCGCGTTCTGTGCCCACTGCTTAAGGGTCGGGTAAATGGCAGTGCATCCGCCTACCTCATCGGCCGGGTAGATGTCTAGCGGAAGCCCCGCTGGATACGCCATTACTTGGGACTGAATGTCGGAGACCGGTGGAGCCGGGTTCATTGAGCTGCAGGTCGCCGCACCATAATATTGAAGGTCGGTGCGGTTCAAGCCGAAGGTTGTTATTTCCGACGTGGCGAACGACGGCGTCCAAATACGCATCGGCATTATTTTGTTGCGGAGGAGTGCGTCTTGATTGGCCTTCACTGCCCCTCTTGTACTGTTAAAGATGAAAAAGAGCGTCTTCTCCGATGGCACCAGCGGAAGCTCGAAGTTCCATATGGTTAAGCTAACTGGCAAGCTGACGCTGCCCTGACTGCTTGTACAAACTATGCTGCCGGTGTAGGTTCCGGGGGGACTCGTCATCGGCCCCCGCGGAATGAACATCTCCACCCAGATGGGCTGGTTCTGACCGGCCGCAACATTGAACGGGACCGCTTGCAGAGTTGCCCCGTTGCCGGCAAGAGGTGCTCCGGTTTGGGGATCATTGAACGGGATCAGCGGGTCGGGATAGGTGCCAGGAGGCAGGGGGCGGTTAGTGGCCCATGGACCGTAGTCAGGGCTGCCCGTACTGAAGCTGACATAGTATTCTCGATATAGATTGTAGTTGGATTGCGAGATCACAGCCCCGCCAGGACCCGAGAGATCCGTAAGCGTGACATTGACGTTCGTCAGGCCGGCAGTCGCCGGGGCCCTCACAATGATTTGTGTGTCAACGTATTCCCCACGGGCGCCGGATAAGTTGATTGAAGTACTCGTGCCCGGGGCGTCTGTAGGTCCGACCCGGACGAGACTAGGCACGACCCAGACAGCTGGACTCGGGCCACCGAGGCTGCGTGAGACATAGGGCATGAAGAGGAGAACGACGGCTGCTGCTGAGCCTACGACGGCACAAGTTGTTAGAAGTGCTTTTCCAAGGAAGGAGTTTCGCGTAATGGTATACCTCCGTCTGATCGCAATTTCGCGCATGAGTTCGATTACGATGACGGAGAAAGTAGGAACAGGAGATGCAGCAACTAAACTCAAGCGCTATCGGTAATAGATTCGTCTTCAGATATCAAGCAGGCGCCTGGGCGGGCTCGCTTTTCAGATTAGGCAGCGTCGTACGTAAACTCCGCTCGTAGAGCTCCATATATCCTTGCGCCATGTGCGTGGCGCTAAAGATCTCTACCGCTCGTCGAGCGGCGAACGCAGCCATCGTTCGCCGTATCTCGACATTCTCGAGAAGGTGTAGCATTGCCTCGCCCATCGCTTCCCAATTCCCCGGCGCAACCAGGAATCCCGATTTGTGATCTTCGAGTAGTTCCGGAACTCCACCCACGGCCGTTGCGACAGCAGGCAGTCCGGCGGCCATCGCCTCCATCAAAGAAAGCGGGTTACCTTCATTTTGCGAAGGCAGAACAAATACATCTGAGGCGCCAAGGAGCTCGGGAATATCGGAACGCCGACCCAAGAAATGAATCTTGTGTTCGAGACGCGACTCGCGAACCTGGACTTCCAGTTCCTGCCTACATGTTCCGTCGCCCGCGAGCACGAGATGTCCCGGCCCGCTTGACTGAAACGAGTGAGCAAAGGCTTTCAGCAGCATGGCGTGATTCTTTTGCTTCTCCAGGCGCGCCACGCAAACGAAAAGCAGGTCCGCGTCGCTGAATCCGTGTGCCTTCCGCCAAGCCTGGCGCGAGACAGAGGGATGTTGATAATCAGAAACTGGAATTCCGTTGGGAATCACCTGACAGTCTCTTATTCCGTGGAATTGTTTCATCCATTGAGCAACTTCTTGAGACACGGCGACCGGAATCACGTTTCGCTGGAAGGCGAGTTGCGCCAGCGGACGCAGGAGTTGCTTATATTGACCGTCGGCGGGGAGATGTATCGTGGCCACATGGGGGCGGGCGTGAAGTCCGATGAGGGCCGGAAAGAGATAGTGCAAGCACAAATGCGAATGGATAACATCAGGCCGAAACTTGCGGACGATATCGCGGATGCGTTGCAGCATTCTCAAATCGAGCCCCGGCCCCTTGCCAAGGTAGTCGACTCGGAATCCCTGCTCCGCCAAATTTCGTTCCAGGATCGAACCTTCCGGGGCGGCTAAGGTGACGGCTGCCACGGTGAACCGCTTCCGGTCCAGGTGCGTCATCAGAGTGACCACCATTCTCTCTGCGCCGCCACATCCAAAACTCGGGATTACTTGGAGAAGACGGATTGTATCCATGAAATTTAGCCGCGTCCGAAGTTTCTGCTCAGAGTCCAGCGGGCACCAAGGTTCCGCGCGAACTCTGTCTTCTTTCGGGGAAGAGAACGTAAAGCTGTCCACGACGCGATCATGCCGAACAGAAACCACGTGGGCTTTCTGTCCTCCCAAGTAAGCGTAAAGACGCCTGTTGCCCACGTCGCGAGAACGACGAGCCAGAGACTTCGTTCAATAGCAGGCAGACGCAAAACGGGAAGCACCAAACTGGATAGCAAGAGCAAGAGCAAAGTGAATCCAAGCAGACCTTCTTCCGCAAGGATTGAAAGAAAAGTATTGTGGGCGGCAGGCAAGAAAGGGTTCTCCTTGGCGATTGAGGCAGGCAACGCGTGATGCGTTGCCGTTCCGAAAGACCCGGCTCCCACTCCGATCGATGGATGTTCGCGAAAGAGGTCAAAACCTGCCGACCAGATCACTGTTCGCTTACCCCAGGTGCCCTGCTGCAGTTCGGTACCAATTCCCGCCCACCTCTTCCACGAGTTCTCCGGCAAGAAAGACACCATGCAACTGCTCACGGCCGCAATCAGGACGAAAAAAAGGCATTTCTCGCGAAAGGTCTTCGCCCACAAAAGAACCATCGGGACATACAGAAGAGCCACAACGGCGGCGACCAGGGCGGCACGAGAGCTGGTCAAACCGATCGCGAGGATCGCCAAGATCTGCTGAAGGCGATACACCCAAACCATCCACTGGTTCCTTTGAATTGTCGCCAAGTAGAAAGACATCGGGAGGCTTAGAGCGAGTATCAGCCCGAGGTCGTTCGGATCGAATCCTGATCCCGCGTAGCGCTGGTAATAAGCCTCCTGCCCGCGTAAATAGGAAGACAAAGTGTCAACTGCGGAGACCAATGTCCCGAGTACGTAGCTCCGCATCAGCATGAGTTGCCTTGCTCTGCTGTCAGCAAACTCCCAGATCAGCCAGACCATTCCCAAATTCTGAAGCCATGAGATAATCCGGATGCTCGTGGCTTCCACGTTGGCTGTCCACAAATAGGTTAGGCTCCCCCACATCACGAACAGGCCCATCAGAACCAACGGCAAAGATGGGCTTCGCAGTCGGCTCCGATCCAGAATCGCCAAGATGGCCACGGGCAGTGCAACCAACCCCAGGAGTCGGCTAACCGTGCCCACTCCCGGGAGAAGCAGCGCATTCTCCCAAGGTATGGCAAAAACAAACAAGGAAAATAGTCCGAAGGCTACCGAATTCAGAGTCAAGCCCTTACCCGCTACGAATGGTGCCGTGTACGACCGAATTAGCCATGGTGGTTGAATCGTGGACCCTGGTGTAGTCACGATGGATCCCAAGGGCTGTTCCGCAATAAGGCGGAATTTAGAGAGGCCGCCGTCAGAAACTGTGTGATGCGTGGACGAACGATTTATTCGGGATTGCATGTTTAACTCAGCGAGTGGAAGCCTACGGCGGGTTATCTCGTTCGGGAATACCGAGTCTGACTATTGCGATCCATATGCGTATCGATAATTAGAGCTCGCGCTCGGATTCCAATTATTTAAAATCGTCCCGAGCACCCGGGTTCCATCCTCGGCGAAACGCTGGCAGGCGATCATGGCGCTTTCGGGTGTAGTTTGGCCGGCACGGATCACTAAAATGACTCCGTCAGCCAGTCGTCCCAATACGCGCGCATCCGCCAAGTGGATCACGGGAGGCGCGTCCACCAGGACCATATCAAACTCGCCCCGCAGGCGGTCCAACAGCCCAGTCATCCGGGGAGAGTAAAGGAGGGTCGAGGTGGTTATCGCGCCTCTCCCGCCAGCAAGCACGTAGAGACCGGAGACTTTTGTTTTGCAAACTAGATTCGCGATGGGAATCGCTTCAAGAGCAGTACTTCCCCGCAATACGTCACTTAGACCCCAGTCATTCGATATCCCAAAAACCTTATGCAATCTCGGACGGCGCAGATCACCGTCGATCAGCACGACTTTCTGGCATATCTCAGCCATAGCGATACTGAGGTTACTCGCCACCGTTGTTTTTCCATCCCCCGGGCAAGGACTCGTGAGAACTACAACCCGAGGATGGCTTCCATCTTGGGTGGGCAAAAGAATAGAAGTCAGGGTAGTGCGGACGCATTCAGCCAACAAAGATGGCTTGCGCTGCCAAGTGGCTAGTTCCGGACAATCATCAGGCGAACATAACTGATCGCCCGGGAGAGCAGGGGATAGCCTGGGGCGAGCGTAGAAACCCTTGGTGATTGGCTGGGGAGCCGGTAGTTCAGCTAAGGGTATCGCGCCCAGCTCTGGCAAATCCAAATAGACCTGGGCGTCGCCCGGAGCACTTATCCTGGGATCGAGACGCTCCCGTAGCAGTACGAATCCAAAACCGAGAAGGATCCCGCTGAACAGGCCAATCGACAAGTTCGTGGGCAGATTTGGACGGTAGGGGAGCAGCGGCGGTCTGGCGCGGTCAATGACCAGCACGTTGCTGTCGCGCATGGCGGCGGCCAAGCTGGTTTCCTTAACCCTCTGCAGCATCGCTTCGTAGAGTCGGCGGTTCGAATCGACGTCGCGCCTCAGCGTGCCGTAATGGATCGCCTTCTCCGATTGATCCGCCACCACTCTCTCCTGCTCGGCGTGGGCCTGGGACAATAGTCTTTCACGGCGGAGCGCGGCTGCGTATTCGTTGTTGACGCGCCGCAGCACGTTGCTGCGTTCCTTCTGCATCTCGGACCTTAGTTCGTTGATCTGCGCTTGCACGCGTTGCACTTTGTAGTGTTCCGGGGTTAGTGTCGCACTGAGTTCGGCGTGTTGCCGCTGCAATTCAGTTAGCTTCTGGCGGTAATCGCGCATTGTCGGGTCTTCCAACATTTCCGGCAGGGAATCGGCCGGCTTGCTCTTCGCCGCTTCAAATTTTGCCTGGTTGGCGATGCGGTCGGCCTGGGCCTTGGAGAGCTCGTCTTGCAATTGTTTTAACAGGTTCTCCGCTAAGTTTTCCTTCTCCGAGGTAAACGTCAGCCCGGAAGTGCGCGCGTAATCCTGGAGTTGTGCCTCCGAGGCTTCCATCTGGGCCTTCATTTTGTCCAGGTGATTCGTCAGCCACTCGGCAGTGGCCTGGGCGGATTTCCACCTCTCCTCTTGGGTAAGTTCGATGAATTCGCTGACCAGCGTATTCGCAAAATCGGCCGCACCCTTAGGATCCCTCGACTCATACAGTACCTCCAGCAGGCGCGAGTTGCCGGACATCCGCACAGTCAGACTGCGCTCGATCTCTCGGATCAAGTTCTCCCTTTCCGGGAGATGCGAGCTTTCGGAGAACTCGAAAATGCGCTTCATGCGCGACGCGAAGGCTCGCCAGCCGGTTGCGGGCCGCTCTTTTTGGAGCTTCAGTTTATCGATCACGTGCTCGAGTACGAATTCGCTCTGCAGAAGTTTGACCTGCGTCTCGACGTACGACTCTATTGTCCCGTAGCTTCCGGTGGACTCATTGGAGCCTTTCATGTCCAGGAAGTTGCTGCCCTGAATCTCGAGGGAAGTTCTGACGCGGTAAATCGGCGTCTGCAGCAGGCTGATTAACAACCCCCCTAGCAGGCCGACCATGACGAAGCTTAGCAATGTCTTCTTGTGACGCAGCAGAATGTTCCGGTAGTCCATGAGACTGTCATGGCCTGGTGCGGAAACCTCTGCCTCCGGTGACTCCACATACCTGTACAGAACGGGACGCTGCTCCGCCCTTGTGCGCAGTTCGGGTTGCCGCCGGTTCGTTTTCTCGAGAGGAAGTTCGGAAGGTTCCATTCTGTGGCCTTTGAGCGAGTTCTAGGGCATGCGCCAGATGGCCATGCCTGTTCCCGTTTGAATCGCTGCTTCGATGGCGCGCAGGGCCGCCTTCTTGCCCGTGCTGCCGGGGATGAACAGAATGTCGTCGCCCTGAAGCGCGAAGTCCGGCTTCTTTCCGGTAAGAACGTCCTTGACATTCACGGCCAGCTCTTCACGCTCATCGGCGTTGCGCTTTAGCCGCATGACTCTGGCATGCCGGGTGTCAGCAGTTCCGTTGAGTCCTTCAGCGAGCGAAAGTGCCTGCAGCACGGTGATTGACTCATGTTCGCCCAGTACGAATCCGCCAGAGCGTTTTACCTCTCCGATCACGTACACCATTTCGGCCTTCGGAACGGAGATGACGTCATGTGGAAGGATCAGGATATTTTCCTGCGGATTCTTGGCCTCTATAATATCCTTCAGGTTGACCTCTGCAACGCTGAACTGGCCTGATGCGTCAAGCGTCGCGTTCGGTAAAGGGATGCATCCTGAATCCAGTTGTCGGGTAATCCGCACTCTGTACCCAGCATCTGTCCGAATCCCGCCTGCTAGTGAAAGCATTTCCAACAACGTCTTACGACCCTGAACCTGATGAACGCCGGGGGAGTTTACGGCGCCCAGTATGGAAACGGGTTGGCTGCGAAGCTCCTTGACGATCACAGTTATCGCCGGTTTGTGGATGTAGACGCCGAGGCGTTTGCTAAGTTCTCGCTCGCATTGTTGCACCGTAAGTCCCGCCACGTGTACCCGGCCTATCAGCGGCACCTGGGCATAGCCTTCTCCATCGACGGGGTTAGGTTTGTTGTTTGGCTCATCCAGTTCCGGCCCAGAGATTTCCACCTCATCGCCGGGTCCCAACAAGTACGTAGAACGTGTCTCACCGCTACAATTCTTTTCGGGTTGAGTGGCCTTGGGTGGCAAAGTAATTTGGCCGCAAGCAGCGGCCACGACAAAGAAAGCCAACCCACCGAAAGATGCAACTCTCGCGATCATCATCGCAATCTTGTCCGTCTTTCTACGTGCCCGTAGGTCGTAGCGGCAGGTCGGAAAAGTTGCCATGAGGTGAGCGGTCGTAAACACTTTCTTGATTCCCGCCGAACGATCGCTTAAATGCGTTCTGTCCAATGTCTCTCCGAAGCTAAAGGACAGGTGACCGAGCCTCAGCCGGCCTGTATGCACGAACACGATTCTGCTGGGTTATCGCATTTTCGCGGCTCAAGGATTCCGTTTCTAGAACTCTCAGTAATGTGTTGCAAACATAGCCTAGCTGTTCTTCCGTTGCCGAGGAGAACATCGGCAAGACCAAGCAAGTCTTCGAGGCTGCTTCGGTGTCGGGAAGGAAATCCTTTTGCGCAGAGTAATCCTGCTGGAAGTACGGTTGAAGGTGGATTGCCGGAAAGTATGCCTGGCAGCCGATCCTGGAAGTACGGTTGAAGGTGGATTGCCGGAAAGTATGCCTGGCAGCCGATCCCTTGGGCTCGCAACTGAGTGAGCAACCGATCGCGCAGCGAACAGTCCGACAAAGGTACCTGGATGGGGTACACAAACCAGCTCCGAGTGCAGTTGGGGACCGATCGTGGAAGCTTGATTAGAGGATTTCCACTCAGAGCTTGCTCGTAAAATGCGGCCGTTCTCGTCCGGCCGTTTAACAGTGCCGTTATGCGTTCGAGCTGTGCCAAACCTAGCGCAGAGTGGATGTCGCTGAGGCGGTAGTTATATCCAAGACGCAAATGACTCAGCCAGTCGCGCTCAGTTCCCCGGCCCTGGTTCCGCAGGCTGCGACAAACCATCGCCGTCCTTTCATCATTGGTTACAATCATTCCGCCTTCGCCAGTTGTCATTTGCTTATTCGGATAAAAGGCAAAAACACCAATATCGCCGAACGTTCCGGCTTGCTTGCCTTTGTACTTTGCCCCCAACGCTTCGCAGGCGTCCTCGATGACTTGCAGATTGTACTTTCGTGCAATCCTCATGATGCCGTCCATGTCGCACGGAAGCCCAAATACATGGACAGGTAGGATAGCCTTGACCCTGCGGCTCGTCCGCACGTCTGTCAGCGCACCGGTTTTGGTGTTAACTACACAGCAGCTTTCAATGAAGCGTTGAATCTCGCGAGGATCCAAGTTGAAAGTATGCGGATCGATGTCGACGAAAACTGGAAGAGCATACTCGTAGAGTAGACAGTTTGAAGATGCGACGAAGCTGAACGATGTGGTAATGACCTCATCTCCGCCTCCAATGCCTTGCGCACGAACGGCCAAGTGCAGTGCGGAGGTCCCGCTATTTACGGCGACGGCGTATCGAGTGCCCACATAAGCGGCAAACTTCTCTTCAAATTCAACTACTCGCGGGCCGAGGCTCAGTTGGCCGGATCGTAAAACCCGGGCCACATATTCGACTTCCAGATCTGTGATGTCAGGACAGGAAAGCGGCACGTTCATGAGGTAGTCGTCCTTCGTAGAAGGTGGGCGTTGTGCTGGCCTTATTACCTAGCCGGGCGAGATGCAAGCCGTGGTCGATCGCGAACTCTGGGAAAAGTTTGTGGCACCGGACAAGCAGTCCTTCGTAGTCCCCGCGGGCCAGCAACCGTTCGAACTCATCTACCTGTTCCAGAATTCTGGTGGTAACCGTGCCGCCATCGGAAACCTCGAATATGCTGTCGTGCGTAGTCGGTTTAAGAGTCTCCCACGACTCCCAGAGCTCTTCCGTGATCTTCTCTCCCTCCTTTAGGCCGATAAATTCGAATAGCACATCCTTCCCTGGCGTCAGGCCAGAAAAGAGACTGAAAGCGCGCGCGATTTCATAAATATTCAGAGGCTTTCCCATATCGAAGACAAATGTTTCTCCGCCCTGACCTTGAGCTGCTGCATGCAAGATGAGGCACACGGCCTCCGCAATGGTCATGAAGTATCGTGTCGCTCGCGGATCAGTAATTCGAATCGGTCCGCCCTTCTCAATCTGATCACGGAAAAGGCGGAGCACGCTGCCCGTACTCCCGGCCACGTTCCCGAAACGCACGTTCATGAACCGTGTCTGACTGGATCCCGCAAGCTCTCGGACTACTAGCTCCGTAATTTTCTTGGACAGGCCCATGTAATTGCGCGGCTTGACTGCCTTATCTGTAGAAATATTGACAAATCGGCTCGCACCGAAATCCCGAGCGGCCAGCGCTGTATTACGAGTCCCCAACACATTGTTGCGAACGGCTTCATACGGGTGAAGTTCCATGAGGTGTACATGCTTGTGTGCCGCGGCATGGAAAACGATTTCAGGCCGCTCGCTCTCGAATATCGCCCGGATTCGGTCACGACAGGTCACGTCGACAAGCCGAGGCTCTATACAAAGGCTTGGGAAGCGTTCCTGGAGTTCAAGATGGATGTAGAACAGGCTGTTCTCCGACCTTTCCACGAGAATAAGTTTACGCGGGCTTCCAGAAGCAATTTGCCGGCATAATTCGGATCCAATCGACCCGCCCGCTCCAGTCACCAGAACAACTCGATCTCCTATTACTTCCCGAACGAAGGCGGGGTCGGCCTTCACTTCCTCTCGCTGCAGCAAATCTTCGATACGCACGGAGCGCAAGTCTTGCGGACCCACCCTCCCGTCAACCAGTTCCGCCAGCGATGGCAGAGTGCGAACGGGAATTCCGCACTCTCGGCACCCCTCGAGAATAAGCTTCATCTGTGACCGCGTTGCGCTTGGGATGCAGATGAATACCTCTTCGACTTGCTGCTCTCGAACTTGGCTCGCGAGCTCCGACAGGCCGCCGAGCACCGGAACGCCACAGATCGTCGTCCCCCTCTTTTGGAGATCGTCGTCGATAATGCCAACTGGAAGAATTTCGGACCCCGAATCCAAAACGAGTTCCTTGAGTACCTTTGTGCCTGCGTCTCCCGCACCTATAATCAGGGCGCGTTTGCCACCGCTTCTCCCTATTGCGCGCTGTGCGCTGTATAACCGCATGCCAAAGTGAAGCCCCACGAGCAAGACGATCGACACCGTCCAGTCGAGTATGAAGAGTGCTGCAGGGAGACGCACATCGAGCCCTGTTAGTCTCGTGATTGCATAGAATGCCAGGCTGCTAGTTGAAACTGCCTTGCTTATGCAGATGAACTCCGGGATGCTCGCAACCCGCAACGAAAGCTTACATGTGCCGAAGAGTACAAAGGTGAGGAGGCGCAGGCCCACTAGCCAGAGCAGCGTGCGCGGCATAATCTGCCTGG
>WNFR01000797.1_pt1 | contig 32199 bp, 31 predicted proteins | sample 5400221 | NCBI WGS metagenome assembly WNFR01 (sample SAMN13153357, study PRJNA577476) | soil metagenome | isolation source: 40 cm soil under Madrone tree | place: USA:California | collected 2016-06-14
GATTCCCATCGCCGGCAGCGCCTACACTTATTCGTACGCGACCATGGGGGAATTCGTCGCCTGGATCATCGGCTGGGATTTGATTCTCGAATATGCCGTTGCTGCAGCGACGGTGTCGGACGCATGGAGCGAATACGCAAACCGCGTGCTTGGTTGGTTTAACTGGCAACTTCCATATCAATGGACGCATTCGCCATTCGAACACGATCCCGGAGGCGGCTACGGACTCATGAACGTCCCCGCGCTTTTCATTTTGCTTCTGCTCACGCTCCTGCTCATTCGCGGCACGAAGGAATCGGCGTTCGTGAACGGACTCATCGTGATTTTGAAGGTCTCGATCGTTCTGTTGTTCATCGGCATCGGCTGGCAATTTATTAATCCGGCGAACCACACGCCTTTCATTCCACCATCGACGACGCACGTTACCGCGCAGGGCATCACGCATAATTACGGCGGCCTCCTCGGAATTCTCGGCGCGGCCGGCGTGGTGTTCTTCGCTTATATCGGGTTCGATGCCGTCTCTACAGCCGCCCAAGAAGCACGCAATCCAAAGCGCGACATGCCGATCGGCATTCTCGGTTCGTTAGTCTTTTGTACTATCCTTTACATACTATTCTCGTACGTCCTTAGCGGCGTCGCGACCGTTGAAGATTTCCGCTCGGCCGGCCGTGAAGCGTCGGTTGCGTTCGCGATCAGCAAATACATGCACGGATACGAATGGCTCTCCCGCGCAGTTACGATCGCGATTCTCGCCGGCTTCTCCTCCGTAATTCTTGTGATGTTGCTGGGCCAGTCTCGCGTCTTCTTCTCGATGAGTCGTGACGGACTGGTCCCGCCGATTTTCTCACAAGTCCACCCGCGTTATCGCACGCCTTGGAAATCGAACATGCTGTTCTTCGTTTTCACGGGCGCGTTGGCAGCGTTCGTGCCGGCTGATGTTACCGGCGAAATGACAAGCATTGGCACATTGTTCGCGTTTATGCTCGTTTGCGCAGGGGTTTGGATTATGCGCGTACGCAGTCCTGAGTTGGAGCGTGGGTTCCGCGTGCCGGCAGCCCCGGTCGTCGCCATTCTCGGCATCATCACCTGCGGCGCGATGATCTATGGCCTCGGCTGGACGAACTGGATGCGGCTGATCATCTGGCTGCTCATTGGCTTTATCTTTTACTTCGGCTACGGCAAGCGCCACAGCCGCATAGATGCGCCAAGGCCGCCGAAAATGCCGGCAGGCATAGACCTGACTCGTTAGGCGACTACCGCCAGCTGCTTTCTCCGAACGCGCGGCGCGGACTGCTCGATCCGTTACCGAGCAGTGTTTCAGCGCGCTTTCGCAAAGCGGCGGCATTTTCACGATCGCGAAATGCGCGACGACCGGCCACGATTTCTTCCACCGACAAATTCATCGAACGCAGAATTTTCCAATCCTCGTTCGATAACAACGCGCGGTCCTCATCACTTACGGCGCGCTGTTGGAGGCGCGATACGAGTTCAGTGAGCGCTTCCGGTTTCGCTGCGCGGAAAGAATCAATCAACCGTTGAAAGCTGAGATGGAAGGGAATTGTCGCAAGATCGACATCATCATTTTCACCAGCCCGTTCGGCGGGCATCGCAACCTGCTCCGACGTCGCGACCGAATTCCAAACCTCGCTCGGCTGATAATATCCGATCTCGACTCGATAATGTCCGCATGGCTGCGAGACGGTGATATAAGAATTCCCCGCCATCGGCTCGATCGCCTCCGCTTTTTCTTCCGTGCCATCAGCGCGGTAGACCCGCAAATGCACTTGTCGATCCACCGGCGCCGTGTTCTCGAAGATCGCCGACCAATCTACGTTCCAATAGACAAAAAGCGTGCGCGGGTCGCGCGGCACAGTGAAGAGAAACGGTGCGCCGAAAACCCTCGGCAGCTCTACCGCATCCGCGAACTCCGCCGGCAATTTAGACTCGCTCCTGGCCAGTCGAACAATCGGGCCATTTGAAATGCGATAGCCTTGCGGTCCATTGGTCCGCTTCTCGACTTCGTTCGCGTTTTCTTCAGCCATGACCTCGTCTACCACAAGTTGACGCTCGCACAATTACAAAGCCAAATTTGCGCCACTTCGCTGAAGATCGACAGTCGATTGCACGTCCACGGCACTCTTGTGAAGCCTTACATCATTTTTAATCCAGCCGCCGGCCCGGTTTGCCCGCGCGGAAATGTAATCGACGCGCTAACGAAACTTAAACCCGTCGCGTTTCGAGTGACGCAGAGAAAAGGCGACGCGGAGAAGTGGGCCCGCCGCGCTCTACTATCAAAAGCCGACATAATCATCGTCGCGGGCGGCGATGGAACATTAAACGAAGTAGTGAACGGATTGAGATCTCGCACCCGACGATTGCCGATCGGGATTTTGCCACGAGGCACCGGTAATGATTTCGCGCGCACACTCGGACTTCCCGATTCCGTCGCAGAAAACATCGAGATTATTCGATGTCGCAAAACGCGCGCGATCGATCTCGTGCGGATCAGAAGCAAACGCAGCCGGTATTTTGTGAACGTGTCGGCGGGAGGTTTCAGTGGCGTTGTAGATGAAAAACTGACGCGGCGCATCAAACGGACCTGGGGTCCTTTGGCTTACCTCCGCGGCGCGGCCGCAGCATTGCCGCAATTGCACGGATACAAGACACGTATCGTCTTGGATGACCACGAAGAACTGTCTACCGAACTCTATAACGTCGTAGTTGCGAACGGTCGTTTTGTCGCCGGTGGATTACCGATCGCCCCGACGGCAGATCCGGGCGACGGGTTGCTGGAGATTGTCTTAATTCCGAAGCTCGGCGCCGCCGAAATGGCACTGCTCGCCGCCGAGATCGTTTTAGGTAAACATCTGTCAGCGAATGCAACGATTTTTCGAAGAGCAAAGAAGATCGAGGTCCGGTCAAGACCTGGAATGTGTTTCAATGTTGACGGCGAGCTCGTCGGTCACGCGCCTGCAACATTTCAAGTCTTACAGCACGCAACAGATTTTATCGTGAAGTGAGGACGTCAAAGATAGTGGAACTGGATGAAGTCGCTAAGCGCGTTGAACAACTCTGCGCTGCTGGAAAACGAATTGTGGCGACGAATGGCTGCTTTGATTTGCTGCATGCCGGCCACGTTCGCTATTTGAAAACTGCGCGGACGCTCGGCGATGTTCTTGTAGTTGGGTTAAACGGTGATCGGTCCGTTTCCGAATTGAAAGGTCCCGCACGGCCAATCAACAACGAGACCGATCGCGCGGAAGTTCTGGCGGCTCTCGAGTCGGTCGATCTGGTTACGATTTTCCCCGAGTTGCGCGCGACGCGATTTATCCAGCTCGTTGGTCCGGACGTTTACGTTAAGGGTGGCGACTATTCTTCAGAGACGCTGAATGATGAGGAACGCGCCGCGCTTGAGAAAATTGGAGCGAAGATCGACATCATCCCGTTCGTCGAAGGTTATTCGACGTCCGCACTGATCAAAAAATTGCGTCGAGAGGAATGAAACCGCTTCGCTTGGGAATACTCGGCTCCGGCAAAGGCTCGAATTGCCGCGCGATTCTCGAGAGCATTCGCGCACGTACATTACCGGCGCACGCTTGCATCGTGATTTCGGACGTGTTGGACGCGCCGATTCTCGAGATTGCGCGCGAATTTTCTGTCCCGAATGCCTATCTGCCGCCCGGTAATTTTCGGACACGACTCGAACCCTCGGCCGAGATTGAACTCGTTCGAATGTTGCGTGAAGCAGACGTCGAGCTCGTGGTCCTTGCCGGGTTCATGCGAGTTTTAAAACCACCCATGCTCGAGGCGTTTCCACGCCGGATTATCAATATTCATCCGTCGCTTCTCCCAAAATTTCCCGGTTTGGAAGCGTGGAAACAAGCTCTGGCCACCCGCGCGACTGTCACCGGGTGCACGGTGCATTATGTCGATGAAAAAATTGATCACGGCGATATCATTGGCCAGCGTAAGGTAGAAATTTTGCCTAACGACTCAGCCGAAAGCTTGCACGCGCGAATTCAGGTGGCTGAACACGAATTGTATCCGGAGGTCATTGCGCGGCTTTGCCGTGAAGCCTAACTAGCCGCGCTCAGCTTTTTGATCTCGGGCGAGTAAGTCGTCCATCGCGTGCGCGGCGGATTTTCCCTCGTAAATGAGTGCGTAGACTTGCTCGATGATTGGCACATCTACACCCAGTTTTCGCGCGCACTCGTAGGCGCTCTTGGCCGTAGGAATTCCTTCCGCAACTGTTTGCATCGAGGACGTGATTTGTTTGACCGACCGGCCGCGGCCGATCTCTTCGCCGACCCGGCGATTGCGACTGTGTCGGCTGAAACAGGTCGCGATAAGATCACCGGTGCCGCTAAGCCCGTAAAAGGTCCGAACGTCGGCGCCCATTTGGGTGCCGAGCCTGATCATTTCAGCCAACGATCGCGTCACTACGGCAGCTTTCGAATTGTCTCCGAGACCGAGACCATCTCCCGCGCCGGCTGCGATCGCGAAAATGTTTTTCAGCGCGCCGCCAAGCTCAATGCCGGCGAGGTCCTCGCCCGTGTAAATCCGAAAACGCGGCGTGCCAAGAAGGCTTTGCAGGTCGGCGGTCAGAGCCGAGTTCGTACATGCCAGCACAGTCGCGGTCGGCAATTCGCGTGAAACTTCGATCGCAAGGTTCGGGCCGGAAAGTACCGCGATGGCATGTTCAGGGTAAATCTCGGCCAGGATTTCACTCATTCGTTTACCAGTCCCATGTTCGAGGCCTTTCACACAGCTGAGAAACACGGTGTCGCGATTCGTAATGAAAGGCCGAAATCGGTGCGCCACTTCTCGCAGCGCCGTGGATGGAGTTACAAACACTATCAGGTCCGCATCACCGCACTTTTCCAGGTGACTCGTTAGGCCAATCGAGTTCGAAAGTATTGCCCCTGGAAGGTAGAGCCTGTTCTCCCGCGTTTTTTCGATCTCTTTAATCCGTGATGCATCGTTGCCCCAAAGCAAAACCGACCGGCCGCGATTTGCCCAGATCACGGACAAGGCCGTGCCCCAGCCGCCAGCTCCGATGACCGCAATTCGGTTCGCTTTCATTTTCTACTGAAGCGTGGCTCGGTGCCTTTAGCCAAACGCACGACGTTAGTACGATGCCGAACGATGACAATCGCAGCCAGCGCGAGCGAGAAATAGATCAGAACCGGTGATCGCAGAGCATGCACGAAAAACAATAGAGTCATCGCGATTGGTAGCGCGATGGTGGCGGCAATCGATGCAATCGATACGTACCGAGTCGCCTTGAAGAAAAGGATCCACACGACGCCCATGATGACCGCGGCCAACCAGCTAAGGGCGAAGATTACACCAAGAGAAGTTGCGACCCCTTTGCCACCCTTGAACCCAAGCCACACCGGATAACTGTGGCCGATAACGGATAATATTCCGCCGATGGCTGCTGAGAAGTCTCGGGCGATCGCATTCAGCCCGCACCAATGTGCAATTGTCTGCGCAAGCAGAACCGCGATTAATCCTTTCAGAAAGTCGACCAAAAAAACCGGATATCCAAACTGCTTTCCAAGAACACGCGTTAGATTTGTGGCGCCAATATTGCCACTGCCGAGTTTTCGCACATCGACACCGCGCAATCGCCCAATGACGTAGCCTGTCGGAAACGACCCGATGACATAGCCGATTAAACCGCCGGTGATGACGCACATCATAACACCGGGGTTATCGGGCACGCAACGGTAGTATCAAATGATTGCCAGATAAGCGGCTCCGCTTGAGTGATATATGCAGAATAGAAATGTCCGCCGGAGTCACACCACTGATCCGGGCTGCATCATTTAATGACGCCGGTCGAATTCTGCTCAACTTCTGTCGCGCTTCAAAACTCAACCCGGGCACGCATTCGAAATCGAAGCCGTCCGGAATAGGCTGCCGATTATTCCGTTCCAGTTCTTTGTTCTGTTGAGCCTGGCGACGTGAATATCCTTCGTACCTGATCTCCGTTGTCACTAGCTCCCAGATTTCGTCAGGAATTGCGGTCCTCGTCGCGGCTGGCAAATGAGCGATCTCGAAATCTGGGCGCTTGAGCACATGACTCAGTGGAACGCCCGCGATCCGCGCCTTGCTAGTCAACGCGCGGCAATGATCAAGCAATGCTAATTTTTCCTGGAATTGAGCCCACTTGCTTTTGGTAATTAACCCGAGTTTGAATGCGCTCGGAGTTAACCGTTGGTCGGCATTGTCATGACGCAACCTCAATCGATCTTCGGCACGACTGCTAAACATTCGATACGGTTCGTCGGTCCCCTTAATCACTAGATCGTCGATTAAGACGCCGATGTAACTCTCGCCGCGCTTCAAAATGAGCGGTGCGCGGCCTTGGATCAAAAGAGCGGCGTTAGCGCCGGCGATCAGACCCTGCGCGGCGGCTTCTTCATAGCCGGAGGTTCCATTAACTTGGCCTGCAAAAAAAAGGCCTTGCACGAGTTTTGTTTCGAGCGTGTGCAACAGCTGAGTGGGCGGAAAATAGTCGTATTCGACCGCATAGCCCGGCCGCATTATTTCAGCCCGTTCTAAACCCGACACGGAGTGAACCAGTTCAAGCTGGACGTCGTACGGTAGACTCGTGGAAATCCCATTTACGTAATATTCTTCGGTGTCGCGCCCTTCGGGCTCCAAGAAGAGCTGATGCTCGGTTCGAGCGGCAAACTTCACTACTTTGTCTTCGATCGATGGGCAGTATCGGGGACCCGTACCCTCGATTCGTCCAGCATACAGCGGCGACCGATGAAGGTTTTTATTAATGATGTGGTGCGTTCGTGAATTCGTCTGAGTGATCCAACAAGGGATCTGTTCCACGTGGAACTGCGTCGTTCCGTCTTCAGTAGCCCAAAATGAAAACCGCGGCGGCGGCTCATCTCCAAGCTGAATTTGGCATCGATCAAAGTTAATTGAGCACCCATTAAGCCGACATGGCGTGCCAGTCTTAAACCTGCTTACCTCGAAACCGACGTCCTTTAAGCTCTCGCTTAATGTGGAATGGGCGTCGGCCATTCTCCCGCCCGGCATTCTAGCGTCGCCCACATGCAACAGGCCGCGCAGGAACGTGCCTGCTGTTATTACGACGCTGTTTCCGCCGATGATTAGACCGACATCTGTTTCAACGCCGACAGCTCGGTGTTCGGATACAATGACCTTCGAGACCGTGGCCTGCTTCAACTGGAGGTCAGGTGCTCTTTCTAGAAGTCCTTTCAATCGAAACTGGTAAGCTTTCTTGTCACACTGCGCCCGAGGCGCCCACACGGCGGGGCCTTTCGACCTGTTCAATAAGCGAACTTGAATTGCTGTCGCGTCTGCATTGGTTCCCATCACGCCCCCAAGTGCGTCGATCTCCCGGACAATTTGGCCTTTTGCGGAACCGCCGATCGCCGGGTTGCAGGACATTTGTCCGATCGTATCCAGATTTTGCGTTAGCATGAGGGTTCGGCAACCAAGGCGAGCCGACGCCAAGGCCGCTTCGATGCCAGCATGCCCGCTGCCCACTACAATAACATCGTAGTGCGCGGGATATCTAAACACCGCGCGCCTCCTCCAATACACCTTGCTTGGCGACGGGCAACAGCTTAGACAATTCAAACTCTTCGAGGAGTCCCTCGGTCGTCGCCGCAATGATTGTCAGATTGGGATTGAATTCCGCCAGCACTTGACGGCAAGCACCACACGGTACCGGCGGCTGCCGTGAGTCCGCTACAATCGCGATTGCCGCCAGATCTTTATGTCCGTTTGCAACAGCCGACGCAACCGCCGCTCGCTCGGCGCACATAGTTAGTCCGAAGGATAGGTTTTCAATGTTGCAGCCGGCGAAAATTTCGCCCGAGACCGTCGCTACGGCCGCTCCGACCTTAAATTTTGAGTACGGAGCATATGCGTTCTCACGGGCCAATCGTGCGGCCGCCAACGTCGAAGTGTATGACTTTAGTTCTTGATCCACAGCGACTTATCTGAATGAGGTTGGTTCGGACCCAACACTTGAACTGGTTGCAACTCCATTGCACGCCCGTAGCGCGCGCAGCGCCGTGCGTGTGAGCAGGATAAACAACAGAGCGGTGATCGCAAATGTTCCGCCCCAGGTCCAGTACTCCAAAATTCTCGGGTGGCTTTGTCCGCGCGCGAGGTTGACGCCGAACTGACCCAGTGTTCCGAGATACGTGTAAAGGAAAAGACCCGGAGCACGGCCAAGTGTGGTCCACAGCATATACTCACTAAACCGGATTCTTGTGAGGCCGAACAGGTAATTGAGCAAGCTCGTCGGAAAGAGTGGATGTAATTGGCTCAGGAAAATGATTTTCTTGGCATCATGCGCCACGGCTGCTTCCAGAACTACCAGCATCGGACTCTTCGAGAGCCACTTCTCGAAATGTTGGCGGCCAAGGGAGTGACTTAGCCAAAATGCCACGGCTGCGCCAATGCTGTTGCCCAGCAACACAACGAAAAATCCCCACCACAATCCGAAGAAGAATCCGGCGCCCACGCAAAGAATTCCTCCTGGCAAAAGCAGAACGTTGCATGCAGCAAAGAGCAATGGATAACAAATAACACTCCATGCGCCTAACCCGGAAACGCGACGCTGCGCTGAGGCAACGAGATCAACCACCGGAAAGAAGCGTGAAATTACGACGAGCAATGCGATCGCGAGCACTAAGCTGGCCAGCTGTAAATACACTGCGCGCCGCGCCTCCACCATCCTGAAAGGATGCGCGGGTCAGAGACTCCGCGCAAATCTTCGCGTGTTGGATCCGGCAACTGGCTGCAAGTCAGCAAACGCGAATGTGGAATCGTATGACTTACGCGGTGGAGGACTCTGCTTTCCGACGACGCGGAATGCCGAGGCTGTCAAAAATAACCCGCGTAGCGTCGGAGCGATTGAGAGTATAGAAATGAATTCCGGCAACGTGGTTATCCAGGAGGTCGTGACATTGTTCCAAGGCGAAATGAATGCCGACACGCTTGACCATTTCGGAATCGTTTTCGCACCGCTGTATGGCGCGCAGAAGTCTAGCCGGGAAGCGCGCGCCTCCAGCCAACTCGGCGATCCGTTTCAAGCCGCTCATGGATGTAATCGGCATAATGCCGCCAATGATCGGGATATGAATGTTGGCGAGGGCGCAGCGTTCACGAAAGTCGTAGAAGTCGCGATTCTCAAAAAATAACTGCGTGACAATGTAATCAGCGCCCGCATCCACTTTCGCTTTCAGGTGATCCATTTCGACTAACATATTCGGCGTTGCAGGATGGCCTTCAGGAAAACCGGCAACGCCAATGCCGAAACCGCGAGGATCTGGGTGAACAGCCGACTCATTGAATCGGCGAATGAACTTCACCAAATCGATCGCGTGTTTGAATGAGTCGCGCGATTTATCGTAAGGAATCTCAGCCGGTCGATCGCCCCCGAGCGCGAGAACGTTGCCAATCCCTGACCTGGCATATCGACGCAGGATTGTTTCAATCTCTTCTTCGTTATGGCAAACACACGTCAAATGAGGAATTGGATCGAGTTTTGTTGTGTGTTGAATGCGCTCGACAAGATCGTGGGTTAAGTCTCGCGTCGAACCACCCGCACCGTAGGTCACGCTGACAAAATGCGGCATGTACGATTCGAGATCGCGAATCGTTTGGTAAAGAACTTCGGACGCCTCGGGTGTTTTCGGCGGAAAGAATTCAAACGAAAACGTCGGGGAATGGCCGCGCATGATGTCCGTGATGTGCATGAATTCCGATCTTATCTTCGTTCTTGCCGCGTCTGCTGGTCAACCGACCAAACAAACCGATCTGGAATGGCTCGGCCGAACATCGACAACCACCTTCGATACCGTCGCTGATGATATCGTCTCAAGCTGCTACGGCAAAATAGCGAAGACACGCGCAGGAAATCCGGACCCGCCTTCCGGCTTTGGGAAACTCACCACCGCAATCGCTCCGGCCTCGGGGACTTGGTCGAGATTGGTCAGCAACTCGATCTGATAGTGATTCGTGCTCAAAATGTAGGTTTCGAGCGAGTAATCATCCTTCGTCGTGGCGAGCCCTGGATCGGTATCGGTTGTCTCGTGACCTGACGCGGTGATCTTGCGTTCCTCGTAAAGGAACTTGAGCACCTGCAAACTCCAGCCAGGATAGTGAGCAACGCCTTTGGCGTCTTTGTTCTCCATCTTCGCCGCATCAGGCCAACGCTTCGACCAGTCGGTCCGCATCGCGATGAATGCTCCAGCCGGAATGTGGCCGTGATCACCCTCCCATTTCCTGATCCGCTCGATCCGTAACGTGTAATCTGCATTCTTCTCGACTTCATCGTGAACATCGACCACGACCAGCGGCAAAATCATCTCCTTTGGGTCGATCTGGTCGACGGTCCTCAACCCTTTGATGAAATGCGCAGGTGGATCGACGTGTGTGCCCCATTGGCCGACATGCGTGAACACTTCCGAAAAAAAACCGGCACCCATCGTGTCCGGCCGTTTGTCATACCAATAAATCGTTTGGCGTTTCTCGTCGGGAAATCCCGGCCACCGTGGAATTCCAGGTGCGAACGCGTGCGTTAGATCGACATACTTCTTCGAGGCAAGCGTTTGTTGCAGAGGCCAGAGCGACTTCTCATCGCCAGCGCGTGTGCTCCCAATCGCGAAGAGAAATCCTAAAGTTACCGCGGACGCCGTCTTTCCGATTTTCATGTTGTTGTGTTAACCGATGCCACAGCAACAAGCCAACAACTTCGAATAATTCTCAATAACTATGCATCCTCGGCACGCGATCAGAGTTGTGTGCAGTTGTTCGCAGTGTTATCAACACTTTGCTCTGCGCCTGAGTCTCGGTGCACCGCGGAAGTTGTTCGCGCGGAGAAGAAGAAGAAGAGATGGGAATACAAGAACAGATTATATATAGATTTGCGAACAACTTTCCTGCCAACTGCGATTTCACAATATAGAACACATGCTGCCAACAACTGTCGCGCCCGCTCGCGGTTCGTCTGAGTCCACGCCGCATTCAACCGACAGTTTGTTTGAGCGCGTGGCTTGGCTTTACGCTTTTTGCCGTGAACGGCTGTTCCGTGACGATACCGAGCGAATCATTTCCACGCTTTGGAACGGCCAATCGCCAACGCGAGGAACCAAGGTTGTTGAGTTGGGCTGTGGCCCTGGTTTTTATTCCCGAAAACTTGCGCGCCGATTTCCCGGAATCGTTGTCACTGGCGTTGACCGCTCGCACAGCCAGATCCGCACTGCGCGCGAACGTGCGGCAGCTGAAAAGATCGACAATTGCGCGTTTGAACGGGTAAACGCCCTGGCGCTTACGGTGCCGGACGCGTCGTTCGATGTCTTAATCGCCTCGCGAATTTTCACTATTCTGCCCAATCACGAACGCGCCGTATCAGAAATGTTTCGTGTCCTGAAATCCGGCGGCCGCTGCTTTATCGCGGAGCCACGCTACGCATTCTGGGCGTCGATCCCACTGACCGCGATGTGGCTCCTGGCAAGTACGTTCCATTCCGGCAATGGTTATCGCGAGCCAAAAAAGGCAACCGTTCTCGATCACAATGGCTTCACAAACTTGTTCCAACGATTTCCGTGGAAATCCGTGCGGACCTGGAACGACGGGCGCTACCAATACGCGTTGTGCGAGAAAAGCTGAGCGACGTCGACTCAGCTGAAATGCAATTCGCGCACCGCATTCTCGATCCCGCTGCTGGCGAAATCGCACCAAGTAACACGTGTGCATTGGCAATAATGACCAAGGCGCCACGTGCCGGGCAGGTCAAGACTCGCTTGGTTCCGCCACTTACGCCTGAGGAAGCTGCGGATCTCAATGCTGTATTCTTGCGCGACCTGTCGACGTCGATCGTGCGCGCGTGCGAACTGTCCCCTGCGCATCCTGTGGCGGTTTACACGCCGGCGGGATCGGAAGAAGCGTATCGAAATATCCTACCGCGGCAGTTCTCACTTCTTCGTCAGCGTGGCGAGAGCTTTGGTGAGCGACTCATTTTTGCCGCGGAAGATTTGTTTGCGGTGGGCTTCGCTTCGGTCTGTCTGATAAACTCCGACAGCCCAACTGTTCCGGGACAAAATTTCGCCGAAGCAGCAATTGAATTGGCAGAACCCGCCGACCGGATTGTCCTCGGTCCGGCTGACGACGGCGGCTATTACTTGATCGGCCTAAAAAACATGCGGCGGCGATTGTTTGAAGAGATTGATTGGAGTACGGAACGCGTTTTCGGTCAAACGAAAGAGCGGGCGACCGAGCTCGGCGTTCGCGTTCACGAGTTGACCTGCGGTCTTGACGTGGATGATCGCGCGACGTTGCTGCGTTTGCGCGATGAATTGATGATGAATAAATCCCAGCCTGATGTCGCTCCGAACACGCGAAAATTCCTCGCCGAACTGACAGCGAAGAGGCGATTGTAGTTCGAATGGCGCGAATGCACGCTCTCGTCACCGGCGGCGCCGGTTTGATCGGCTCGCATGTCACGGATCTTCTCGTGCGTGAAGGATGGAAGGTGCGCGTGCTTGATAATCTCGAGCCGAACACACACAAACGCGGCAAACCGAACTGGATCAATCCCAACGCGGAGTTCGTCGAAGGCGATTTGCGTGATCGCGAAACGATCACGGCCGCGCTCGGCAAGATCGACATCGTCTTTCACCAGGCGGCTTACGGCGGTTACATGCCCGAGATTTCAAAATACGTTCACGTGAATTCGCTCGGCACCGCGCAGATGCTCGAAGTGATTCGCGAGAAGAGTTTGCCGATCAAAAAAATCATCGTCGCTAGTTCGCAAGCGGTTTACAGCGAAGGCGTCGGCATTTGCCCAAAACACAATTTGGTTTTTCCAAACGTCCGACCCGTCGAACAATTGCGAAGAGGCGATTGGCAAGTGCATTGTCCGATCTGTAGTGCGATCACCAAGACCGCGCCGACCCCGGAAAACGCGCCGGTTGGCGGCGAAACCGTCTACGGATTGACCAAAGTCGATCAGGAGAAACTGGCGCTGCTTTGGGGAAAACAAGTCGGCATCCCGGCGGTCGCGCTCCGTTACTCGTGCACTTACGGACCGCGCCAATCGATTTTTAATCCCTACACCGGCGTGATCGCGATCTTCTGCACGCGTTTGCTCAATAATTTGCCGCCGGTCCTTTACGAAGACGGCGAGCAAACGCGCGACTTCTCATTCGTGGAAGACATCGCACGCGCAAATCTGCTTGCGGCCGAGACCGACCAGCTCGATGGATTCGCGGTCAACGTCGGCAGCGGCGAAGGTACGCCGATTCGCAAAGTTGCCGAGATTCTTTCGCAGCTACTCAAGATCAGCATCGAACCGGAAGCCCGCGGCGAATTTCGTCCGGGTGAAATGCGCCACCTGACCAGCGACACGACAAAGATTCGTGCGGCCGGTTACAAACCGCTGGTTGCACTCACGGATGGAATTCAGCGCTACATCGATTGGATCAAGACTCAATCTGACATTCGCGATTACTTCAGCGAAGCCGAGCAAATTCTAAGAAGCAAAGGAATCGTTCATCGAGTAGAAGTTGGGAATGCCTGAGGCCCCCGGCATCCCCGATTTCAATTCACGGGTTGTCGAGCACGCGCGGAAGGATTTTCCGTTGCTCGATGCCGAGATGACAATTGCCGATGCGCTCGAGCAGATCCGGCGCGAAGGCGTGGGCGAGCGCGTCATCTATTTTTTCGCCATCGATTCCGAGAAGCGCCTTGTCGGCGTGTTGCCGACACGGAGACTGCTCACCTCTCCACTGGAAACGAAATTGAGCGATATCATGGTGCGACGGGTCGTCGCGATTCCGGCAACTGCGACTGTTTTGGACGCGTGCGAGTTTTTTGTGCTCTACAAATTCTTCGCGTTCCCGGTCGTCGACGAGCAACGCCGCGTCGTCGGTTTGATCGACGTGAGCTTGTTCGCCGAAGAAATGTTGGGCGAGCGCGAAGAGCAACCAAGACCGGCAACACCGGTTCGCGACGATATTTTCGAAGTTCTAGGCTTCCATCTCGAGCAAATCCGCGGCGCATCATCGTGGCGAGTTTTTCGATTTCGTTTTCCGTGGCTCCTCGTCACGGTGACTGGCGGCACAATTTGCGCGATTCTCGCCGGCTTTTTTGAAGCGACCCTCGCACGCAGTCTCCTGCTCGCCTTTTTTCTCACGATGGTCCTCGGCCTCAACGAAAGCGTGAGTGCGCAATCGATGAGCGTCACGATCCAGATGTTGCGCTCGGCACCGGTGACCTGGACCTGGTTTCGAACTGCGCTTCGACGGGAATTTGTCACCGCCTTTCTCATTGGTCTCGGTTGTGGATTGGTCGTCGCCGCGATCGTGATCCTCTGGCGACACGATCTTCGCGCCGCGTTCGCGATTGGGGGTAGCATCGCGCTCTCTTTGATCAGCGCGTCTTTGTTTGGACTCGGTGTTCCGTCGCTTCTGCACCGACTTGACCTCGATCCGAAAATCGCGGCCGGACCGGTGACCCTTGCGCTCGCTGACGTTTTTGCGCTGATCATTTATTTCACGACCGCGTCGCTCGTTCTGTCATGAGCAACGTTTCGGTCGTGATTCCGGCGTTGAATGAAGAAGAGCCAATCGCGAACGTGGTCCGCGAATGTTTGGCGACGAACATTCCGAGTGAGGTCATCGTTGTAGATAATGGCAGTACTGATCGAACAGCCGAGCGCGCGGGTGAAGCGGGGGCGCGCGTTGTCACTGCCCCTCGCGGATACGGTCGCGCCTGCGCGGCGGGAGTTCGCGCAGTATCGCCACAGTGCGACATCATCGCATTTCTCGATGGCGACGGCAGCGATTGCCCGGAATTTATGTCGCAACTTGTCGATCCAATCGCGTGCGGTGAATGCGATTTCGTGATCGGCTCGCGCACGCGCGGCCAACGTGAGCCTGGTAGCATGAACTTCCAGCAAATCTTTTCCGGCAAAATCGCTGGCTGGCTGATGTCGATCTTGTATGGCGTGCGCTACACCGACATGTGTCCGTTTCGCGCGATCCGGCGCGACGCGCTCGAGAAATTGTCGATGCGCGAAGAAACCTACGGCTGGAATCTGGAGATGCAGATGAAAGCGGCGCGCGCCGGACTGCGGATTCTCGAAATTCCCGTAAATCATCGTTGTCGCACCGGCGGCGTCTCTAAAGTGTCCGGCACCTTGCGCGGAACGCTCCTCGCAGGCGCGCGAATCGTTGCGACGTTCTTGCGCATCGCGTTGCAGTCCAGCTAAGATCGACAACTACGTATGAGCAGATCGAAAGCTTTCGCTGCCGGATTGCTTGCCGGACTTATTGCGGGAATCGCGATGACAGGCGTGATGTTGATCCTCGCGATGGTCGGTGTGGCTACGCCGCTCGCGATCATCGGCGATCGGCTTTCAGTTTTCATCAAGCCAGGGCCATTCCTCGCGCTGATGGGCCGTGTCGGCGGCTACAATCATCTCAAGCAGCTCGGTGTCGGTTCAACGATGGCTGGCCAGTTGCTCGTCAGCATGGTCGGTGGTGCGCTGTTCGCTTTGTTCATCCGAAAAAATCCGCAGCGCCGCGTCACCCCCTGGACGATGTCGATCTTCGTCGTGCTGCCAATTGTCGCGGCCGCGATTTTGTTATGGCCGGTGCTCGGTACGAGCTATCTCGGTTTCCCAATCGCATCAGCACGCCTAATTACGCTCATTGGATTCGCGCTTAGCGTTTTGGTTTTCGAGCGGACGCTCGTCGGCAGCTTCCATTTTCTCACGCGGCCGAAAGTCGGAGATGAAGTTGCCGAATTTTCGCCGCCCGTTGGACGTCGCGCTCTGGTATTGGCTGGTCTCGGTGTGCTCGTTGCCGGTGGCGGCGTGGGATTGATTCGCAAACTTTGGCGCGCCGCGACGTTCAGCTACGACGGCACGCAATACAAAGGCCGAATCGTTCAACCCATCACGCCCAACGAGTTATTTTATTGCGTCACCAAAAACGTCGTCGACCCACGCGTGAATGTCGACCTTTGGCACTTGGAAATCGATGGACTTGTTCAAAATCCGAAGACGTATCGGTTTCAGGATTTGCAAGACCTCAGCCAAATCGAGCAAGAGACGACGCTCATGTGCATCAGCAACGGACTCGACGCGGGCCTCATGAGCAACGCGGTTTGGAAAGGCATCGCGCTGCGCGATCTGCTCGAACCGGCTGGTCCGCTCGCCAATGCGCAACGCGTTCGGTTGTACGGCGTCGACAATTACTCCGACACGATCCCGCTGGAAAAAGCGCTCGATCCTACAACCATTCTCGCGTCGGAAATGAACGGCGAGACGTTGGCGCACCGTCACGGTTATCCTCTGCGCGCGATCGTCCCCGGTTATTTCGGCGAGAAACACGTGAAATGGCTCACCCGCATTGAGATTGCCGGCGCAGACGCAAAAGGGTTTTACGAAACACAGGGCTGGGGCCCGGACTTCATCGTGCCGACGAGATCGCGTATCGACGTGCCCGATCACGAGTCGCGGTTTTCACTAGGCCAACTCCCGATCCAAGTGAGAGGCGTCGCGTTCGGTGGTGATCGCGGAATTTCGCGCGTTGAAGTTAGCGACGACGACGGCGAAACCTGGAGCGATGCCAAGATCGATTACCCAGGAACAAAATTAACCTGGGCGCTGTGGAGTTACGATTGGCGGCCCGATGGAGCTGACGATTACACACTGGTCGTTCGCGCCGCCGACGGCGAAGGCGAAATTCAGGAACTCGAGGAAGACCGCGGCTGGTTTTCCGGCGTCACCGGCTTCCACAAAATTCTCGTGCACGTAACGGCGTAGTTACTTCTGACACTTCGGGCACCAGGCCGTGGTGCGGCCGGCGATGGTGGCGTGGCGGAGGGGCGTGCGATGAATCGGGCAAATGCCGCCGCGTTTCCATTTCTGGTGAATCAGCCAATTGCGTGGCGGATCGGAAAAATCTTTGCCCAGCGTTTCAAGCGAGCGGCGGACGACGAACTTGGTTGCGCGAAAAAGCTGATGTCGATCTTGCGCGGTTAATCTTTGGATTCGCTTTGCCGGCAAGACCTTCGCGCGCCAAAGAATTTCGTCAGCCATCCAATTGCCGATTCCCGGAAAACCATTTTGCATGAGCAATGCGGCTTTGATCGGCGCCTTCCGATGTCGATCTAAGAACGCGTTGAAGGATTCCTGATCGAAATCGGGCGAATCGATCTCGGGCGCTTCACTTTTCCACCAGTCAGGTTCATCGCGACCGTGATGAAATCTGACGCGTCCGAACTGGCGATAATCGCCGAAGACGAGCGAGCGCTCGCGCTGAAAGAGAACCAGTTGATCATGTTTCGTCGGGCGATAGTCCGCAGATTCGACGTGGATCTTGCCAGTCATTCCGAGATGTAATCCGAGCCAGTTGTCGCCCGAGAATTTGAAGAGCATCCGCTTCCCGAGCCGATGGGAGCTGAGAAGTGCTTGCCCGAGTAAATTGTCGCGCATTGCTCGGACGTCCGTTTCGCGAAAGACGCGGTTCTTTTCATGCAAGCGAAGATCGACAATCTCGTGGCAGAGGCCGGCGTCCCATTGTTTGCGAAACCATTCGACCTCGGCTAGCTCCGGCATCGCCGAAAATAGCTGCGTAGGCAGGTGCGTTCCACTTGCTCTCTGTGCTAGATTGACTCGTGGAAAAAGTAATCATCGTGGGCAGCGGTTGCGCCGGTTTGACGGCGGCCATTTATGCCGCGCGCGCCAACTTGAATCCGCTGGTCATGGAGGGTCGACAGCCCGGCGGGCAACTTTCCACGACAACGCTGGTCGAAAATTTCCCAGGATTTCCGGATGGAATCGACGGACCGCAGTTGATTCTGAACATGCACAAGCAAGCGGAGAAATTCGGAGCGCGTTTTTCTTATGCCGAAGTGACCGATTTCGAACCGATGAACAATCACATCCGGGTCAAAGCCGACGATGAATGGCTTGAAACTCAGGCTTTGATTATTGCGAGCGGCGCGTCAGCTCGTTATCTCGGGCTGGATGACGAAGAGAAACTGATCGGCCACGGGCTAACAAGTTGCGCGACGTGCGACGGCGCATTTTACAAGAACGTGCCGGTCTGCGTGATCGGCGGCGGCGATTCCGCGGCGGAGGAGTCGATCTTCCTGACGCGGTTTGCATCGAAAGTTTATTTGATTCATCGGCGCGACCAGATGCGCGCTTCGAAAATCATGCAGGAGCGCGTGTTCGCGAACAAAAAAATCGAGCCGATTTGGAACTCGGTAGTGACCAAATACGTTGCGGATGAAAAAGGCGAAATGCGCGCGGTGCGTTTGCGGAATGTGAAGACGAACGAGGAGCGCGAGCTGGAAGTTGCGGCGGTGTTCGTCGCGATTGGTCACGACCCAAATACACAGGCATATCGCGGCAAGCTCGAGACCGATCCCGACGGTTATCTGATCGCGAAACGTCTTGTGGAAAGTAAACACCCCGGGATTTTCATCGCCGGCGATGTGGCCGATCGCGTTTACAAACAAGCGGTCACTGCTGCCGGTTCGGGCTGTGCCGCAGCTCTTGAAGCCGAAAAATATTTAAGCGAACTCGAATCGCACGGCTGATCGCCGACGATTGTCGATCTTGAAGATTGTCGATCTAACGCAGTTTTACTCGCCGGTGAGCGGCGGAGTGAAACGTTATCTCCACGAAAAAATCGACTACATCGAAAAACAGCGGCCTCGAGACCAGCACGTCCTGATTGTTCCTGGACCGAAAACAAGGGTTGATGTTCGCGGCCGATCGCGGACCTACTCAATTCGGTCGCCGCTTGTCTCACGAACGGGACGGTACCGCGCGTTGGTGAACCTCCGCGCAGTCGGAGAAATTCTACGGCGCGAACATCCCGACATCATCGAATCGGGCGATCCTTATCAGTTGGGCTGGCGCGCGGTGCGCGCGGGGCGCGTGTTGAACGTTCCAGTGGTTGGCTTTTATCACTCGCATTTCCCCGAAGCCCATTTGCGCGCGAGCGCCAAGCTTCTCGGCAAACGCGCGGCCGGCCGAGTCATGAAACTGTCTCGCGGTTACGTTCGCAGACTTTACAACCGGTTCGCCGCGACGCTTGTGGCGTCGGATCGATTGGCCCGCGTGCTCCGGGAATGGGGTGTACACAACGTTCACGTCGCTAAGCTCGGCGTGAACATCGACATCTTCCATCCGAATGAGGCGGATCGTGAACCAATCCGGCGGTCGTTGGGCGTCGAGCACGGTCGAAAACTGCTGCTTTACGTGGGCCGTCTGGCCAAGGAAAAAAACACGGCCAAGCTGCTCAAAGCTTTCACGATTTTAAACGAACGTCAGCCCGACACGTTCCATTTTCTCGTGATCGGCGAGGGACCGCAACGCAAGCAGCTCGAAAAGTTGCGAGCTCAACACGCGAACGTTTCGTGGATCCGCTATTGCACCGACCCACGCGAACTGGCGCGCTACTATCGCGCGGCCGACCTGTTCGTTCATCCGGGTGTGCAGGAAACATTCGGCCTTGTGGCACTGGAAAGTCAGGCTTGCGGCACGCCCGTCGTTGGCATTCGTGGCAGCGCGATGGACGATTTGATTTTTTATGATCAGCGCGATTGGGCTGGTGAAAATAGCGCCGAATCTTTGGCCGACGCGGTCGAGCGGATCAGCGCGAGAGATTTGCGAAAACTCGGCGCTGACGCGGCACTCATCGCCGAGCGGTTGCACGCCTGGCCACAGGTTTTTGATCGGCTTTTTTGCATTTACCGCGAGGTATGTACAATCTACAACGGCAACCGACCCGAATGAGCGAGGAAAAGTCCTACACGACCCGAAGTTATCGGCCGAGCGATCGCAATGCGATCCGCAAGCTTTGCTGCGAAACCGGCTTTCTCGGAACGCCGATCGATCCGGTTTACGAAGATCGACAACTGTTCGCGGATTTTCTGACCACTTATTACACTGACTGGGAACCGGAATCTTCGTTCGTGGTCGAGATCGATGGGCAGATCCGCGGCTATTTGCTGGGGTCGCGACGGCCGTTGCGCAATCAGCTTTATTCGTTCTGGCAAAACATTTCGCTCTTTCTCAAAGCGCTGACCCGCTATTTCCGTTACAGCGAAGCTTCGCAGCGATTCATCCGCTGGACCCTGGTGAACGGTTGGCGGGAAGTGCCGGCAGCGCCGCGACGGGTTCCGCATTTCCATATTAATCTGCTGCCGGACGCGCGAAAAATGTCGACCACGCGCGCGTTGATCAGCGCGTATCTGAGTTATCTCTACCGTTGCGGCGAAAAGCGTGTTTACGGGCAAATCGTGACGTTCGAAAGCCGGCGGGGCGAAAAAATGTTCGAGCGATATGGATTCAAGGTTTTGAATCGCGCGGAGATCACGAAATACAAAGCGTTCTATCCGCAATCGGTGTATCTCAGCACCGTCATCAAAAATCTCGAAACGGCGGAGCCGCTCAGAGTCAGCTCGCGCTCACGCTAAAATTCCATCAGCGCGCGGGCGCTGAAACTCTACGGTACACAAACAGATGCACTCCCGATAACGGCGCCGTTGGGAAAGTGCGGACCAATTCGAAGGCATTACCGAATCTGTCGGTAAATCGCCTGCCTGGCGGAACGGGTTCTGTCATTGAATCCCTATGGAAAAGGACCCATTCCGGGCCAGTCGAAGGCCAACGGTCGTGATTGTAGTAATTGGCCGATTTTCCATCCATCATTTCGCGCCAGTAAAATGCCAGGATGAATTCGATCCGGAAATCCTGTTCGCCGGCAAATGATATTTCTTCGGCAGGGTCGGCATTTTTCGCCATGAAGTTGATTGCTTCAGAGATGTGACCTCGTCCGTAGTTGAAAAGCGCGGAGATACTCAACGCATTCAGCGCGATGAATGCTGAGCAGAAAGCGATCGTCGCAATTTTTCCGGTGCGTCCGGTTTCAAATAGCCAACCGAGCAGGCGGCCGAAAAGAAGAAGAAGAAAGGCCAGTGCGACGATGAAATACCTGACGTAATGGAGCGTGCCTTGATCGAGCGCTGCCATCGCCAACGGCGCAATGACGATCGCGCCGACGTAAAACACCCAGTCGTCGAAGCGTTGCCGGACCAGAAGCCAGACGCCGGTGACGAGTGCGACGATGCAAACGGCTGCAGTGAAATATTGAATTTCAAAAGCGTTCGGCCCACCAAGCGTCCATGCCAGCGTCGCTCGGTACCCGTCGAAGGTCGTGATGGGCGTACCGCCGCCTATTTGCAGGTAACGAACATCGACAAAATAGAGCAGTAGCAAATACGCCAGCGGAATGGCGTAACAGGCAAGCGTCCAAAGCCCGATTTTTAGCACCGACATTCCGAGCCGGCGCAGCCGTAAGCAAAACCACGGCAGCGAACCTGCGATGAAAACGAAAAAGGTTAAATGCGAAGTAAAACCAAAACCTGCGCACACCGTGAATACGGCAGCCAAGTGCCATCTCGGATTTTCCAGGAACGACTGGAGAACGAGAAAACATGCAAAACAAAAGAAGACCAGAGACGCGTAACCGCGCGCTTCCGATGAATACAAAACCAGAACGTAGGAAAAGCTGACCAGAAGCGTGGAAAAGAAAGCGCTCCATTTATTTTGCTTCGCGCCAATGAACCAGGCGAGGACGATTATGCCGATTCCTGTCAGCTCGGACAGGATGCGATAGCCGGGCCAGTTGCCGCGTTGGCCAAGAAAATAAATGAACAGGCTGTTAAGATAATGATTGTTGTCGTGGTGCGTCTGAGTAAAAACGCCAAGGGCCGAACGCAGTTCCCGGACGAGTTCAAGTGACCAGATCTCATCAAGCCAGAGATCGTTGAATGCCGCGCGGACTCTAATGACGATGGCCAGGAGGAAGACGGCCGCGCAAAGCGCGCCGAACAAGGTCGTTTTCGCGCTGCCTTGTTTCACGCGTCAGTCTGCGCTACTTTCCCGCGCATTTTCGCCGGCATAGCTCAGTTGGTAGAGCAGCTGATTTGTAATCAGCAGGTCGTCGGTTCGAATCCGTCTGCCGGCTCATCTGATTTCGCTCAACGATTTTCCGCAAGATCGACATTGTCGTTCAAACGTCGCTGCGCAGCTCGTACTTGTAGCCAAGTTTTCCAAGCGCAACTCGCAGCACCGGCGCGGTCACAAACGTGCTGAGGATGGCCATAAGCACCAGCATCGTGAACACGTTCGGAGGAATCACGCCGAGATCATATCCGATGTTGATGACGACTAATTCCATCAGTGCGCGCGTGTTCATCATAATGCCCAGACATCCGGCATCCGCCCAGCTCATTCCGCAGAATCGCGCGGCCGCGCCGCAGCCGACGAATTTTCCCACTGTTGCCGCGGCGATGATCAACGCGCACCATCCCCATAGCGCAGCCGAATCGAGACCCTGAACATTGGTGCGCAGACCGGTGAACGTGAAAAAGATCGGCAGAAAGAATACCGTGACGAAATGCGAGATCGTTTGTTTCCATCCGGCAACAAATTCCTCCTGATCGTGCAACATCATTCCGGCAATGAATCCGCCGAAGATCACGAACACGCCTAACGAGAACGTGACCAGGCCAGAGATGAAAATCACCATGATCATGATGGCAATAAGCTCGTGCGGCAGCCGGCCGTTGATTGAAGGAAACTTGGTAATTACATATTTGAGCAACGGTCGGACCGCCCACTGCCACGCGGCCAGGTAAATCGCGAGCAATGCAACTTGCATCGCGAATTTGCCGGCAGAGAACTGCGATACGGTCAACGCGCTCACAATCGCGAGTAAAATCCAGCCGGTGACATCGTTGAGCGCGGCTGCAGTGATCGCGATCGCACCGAGTCGCGTGCGAGTGATACCAAGTTCCATCATGATGCGACCCAAAATCGGGATCGCGGTGATCGAAAGCGCGACGGCAAGAAAGAGACAGTAACCGAGGAGATTCACATCTGGCGCGAGCGTTGCGTGTGACCACGCGCCGACCAGCCAACCTAGTGCAAACGGCAACGCGATACCCGCAATCGAAACAGCTATCACCGCCGTCCGGTTTTGTTTCTCTTTGAGATGACTGAAATCGAACTCGAGCCCGATCTGAAACATCAATAAGCAAAGGCCGATCTGGCTCAAAATCACCAGCGAAACCGGGGAAATGGAATGAAACACGAATTCGAACTGATTCGGAAAAAGCCGGCCGAAAAGTGACGGGCCGAGAAGAAGGCCGCCGACAATTTCGCCAACGACGCGCGGTTGACCGAGCCAGTTCGCGATTTTACCCGAGATTCGCGCAGCGATAAGGATCGCGAGCAATTCAACCAGCGTGAATGAGATTAATCTCTCCGTTTCGTGGACTGAACTCGTCGCCGCTAGCATAAACGGAGCGGAGTATTCAGGAGTAACGAATCACGCGTCAACGTTTCTTTGACGATCTCGCTTCCGGCGGCCGCAGATAAAGATTCATTCCGCCGACATCGACGATGCCGAAATTCCAGGACAGGTATTCTTCACCGAGAAGACCGGCGCCAACCATTTTTGAGACGTTGGCGACCACGACCTCGGCGTTCGGAATCTGCAGATCTCCAAGCGTCAGTTGTTGGACATGGCCGATGTTGATCGGAACAAAGCCGGCCGTCGTGTCGCGCAGCTTGACGTTCAAAGGAGACAGCGATACTGCGCACGCTCGGGCAACAGGACTCGCCAGAAGAGTTGTGCTAGCGCCGGTATCAACAATCAAGCGTGTCGGGTGACCGTTGAGCGCCGCTTCGATTGTCAAATGGTGTTGCTCATCGAACGTCATTGGAATGCGAGTAAATCCTTTGCTGGAAAGAAATCCCGCCAGCTTTTGCGTCATCGCAGCAGACGGTCCTGTTGGGTTGACGTAAATCATTTGTCGCGTGCAATCGATCACGATTCCGAACTTGGACATTTCGTGTGCGCCAAATAGCCCATCGAGGTGCCGGCCGCGTCCTTTGTTAATGTCGCTTTCATCCGCGACCGTGATCGGCACTTCCTTGAAGGTGCAATTCCCCATCGCCAGCGTCGCGAGCTGGCTCACGCCATAGCGTTCAGGTTTCCATCCCCAAACGCCACCGACAGGGACTTTCGTCGCGCGCACGAAAAGGCCGAGCGAATTGGCTGTCCCGTGATCGATCAAGGTGCGTGGCGATCCGGTGTCGATCATCAAGGCGGTGCGCCGCCCGTTCATCAAGGTTGTCACAAACAAATGATTTCCCAAACGGCGTTGAAGCGGTGCGCCACCGAAACCTTCGCGCTCCATGAAAGTCTTCAGTGCGGCCGGAGCGCTTTCAGCGGCCGGGGTCGCGAGCCGTGCTGAACAAAGAATCACCGGAATCGCGACCGCGTAGCGCAACATTTTCATTCGACTCTTTGGCCAATGTAGAACAAAGACAAAATCGGACCCCTCAGAGCAGTTGATAAGGATCGACATCGACTGTCGCAATAACATCCTCGGGCAGCGGAAGTTTCTCCAGAGTTTCACGAATGAGTCGACTCAGGCGCATGATCGCTTCGCCGCGCAGTAAAATGTGGAAACGAAACTGGCCTTGCAGTTTTTCGAGTGGCGCCGGAGTTGCATCGCTCAACGTGAACTCGGGCGGAAGCGCTTCTTTCAGGCGCCGCACCAATGTTTCGGCCGACAATTTCGCGCGGGCTTCGTGCTCCGACCGCACCGTGATAAGGACTGCGTGTTTGAACGGCGGAAAATCGCAGCGCTCGCGAAATTCGAGCTCTTGTTGGAAGTAGCCGGCGAAATCGTGGTGCCGTGCAAATTGAATCGACGGTGAGAACGGCGTGTAGGTTTGAACGAAGACTTCTCCCGGCGTTTCGCCGCGGCCCGCGCGCCCGGCGACCTGCGTCAGCAACTGAAACGTTCGCTCGCCAGCGCGGAAATCCGGGAGATGCAGCGCGAGATCGGCATTGATGATCCCGACCAGCGTCACGTTTGGAAAATGCAAACCTTTCGCGATCATTTGCGTGCCGACGAGGATGTCGATCTTGCCGGCTCGAAAATCTCGCAGCGTTTCGCGGTAAGCGTCCTTTCGAGTCATTGAATCGGCGTCCATTCGTCGAACGTTCGCCTTCGGAAAGAATTGCGAGACGGTTGATTCAACCTTTTCGGTCCCGAAGCCGGCGTAAATCAGCGCGTCTTTTCCACACTCGGGACATTTTTTCGGAACCGCGGCGGTATGGCCGCACAGGTGGCAGCTCAAGCGCGCCATGTGTCGATGAAACGTCAACGCGACGCTGCAATTCGGACAGTTGCGCGCTTGTCCGCAATTGCTGCAAAGCAACGAGGTTGAAAATCCGCGTCGATTCAGAAACAAAATCGTTTGTTCGCGCTTCTCGAGCCGGTCCGCGATTGCTTGCGAAAGTTTCTCGGAAAGGATCGGCACGATCTTTCCTTTTCGCCGTTCCTGGCGAAGATCGACAATGCGAATGAGCGGCATTTGTCGCTCATCGACGCGCTGAGTGAGCGTGACCAAATCGTATTTGCCGATCGTCGCGTTGTGGTAGCTCTCGAGCGAGGGCGTCGCGCTGCCGAGGACGACCGCGCACTTTTCCATCTTCGCGCGGACCACGGCTACATCTCGCGCGTGATAACGCGGCGCTTCTTCCTGTTTGTAAGTGGTCTCGTGCTCTTCATCGACCATGATCAGCCCGAGGTTTTGCAGCGGCGCAAAGACGGCGCTTCGCGCTCCAATCACGATCCGCGCCCGGCCGCAATGGATCTTGTGCCACTCGTCGTGACGCTCGCCCTGCGACAAGTGGCTGTGCAAAACGGCCACCGCGTCGTGAATTTCGGCGAACCGGCTTTTGAAACGCTCGACCGTTTGCGGCGTGAGCGAAATCTCAGGAACGAGCACGATCGCGCTCCGGCCGCGGTCGAGCGCCGCCCGAATCGCCTGCAAATAGATTTCGGTTTTACCGCTGCCGGTAACGCCATGCAACAAGATTGGCTTCGCGGTTTCCGCGGTCGTTAGCGCTTCGGTAACTTTTTTGAGCGCGGCGGTTTGCTCGGCGTTCAGCTCCAGATTCCCAGTCGCGATGAATTGTTCGTCCGCGTGCGGATCGCGCTCGACCGCTTCTTCGCGCAATTCGATCAGGCCGCGTTTCGCCAGCGCGCGCAATGTTTGATTATCGAGCGATGTCTTTCGCAGCAATTGCGCCGCAGGCGTCGGTTTCTCTAATTTGGCGATCGCGTCTAGCAGTTCAACTTGTCGCGGTGCGCGCCGCCGCAGTTTGTCGATCTCGCCGATGTCGATCTTAGCCGGATAGACAACGAGTTGCTTTTTCCAACCAATCTCCGCGCGTCGAATTACTTGCGGCAACAAACTGCGCATGACTGTCTCGATTGGGCAGCAGTAGTAGGCGCTCATCCATTTCGCGAGCTCGAGAAGCGACTCGCTTAAGATCGGTCCATCGCCGACGAGCGCTTCGATCGGGCGGATTCCTTTCGCGTCGCTGTGTTCCAGCTTGGCGAGAACAGTGGCTAATGCAGATTTGTCGCGAAAAGGCACGCGCACGCGTGAACCGACGTGCACGCGATCGGCGAGGGTTTCCGGCACGGAATAGTCGAGCTCGCGCTGAATGGCGCGATCGATGATTACGCGAACGAAACCGGGTTTTATCATTTTGAGTGGCGACAATTTAATTGAACTTTCTCCCGATCACGAGCATCAGGACAAAATACGATGGTGCGATTTTTCCTCAGCCTGATTTTGTGCGTGCTCCTTGCACTCGCCGCGGGGTTCGGCTATCTCGCGCTCCGATCCGGCGATCCACTCTACAGTTCATACGAGTGGCTCAGTCCGGCCCGTTTTCATCAATACGATCCGGTCATCACCGCCGTGGCGACAGAGCACCGCCTTGATCCGATGCTGGTAAAGGCAGTTGTCTGGCGGGAAAGCCGCTTTGATTCACAGAAGCATGGGACTGCCGGTGAACGCGGCTTAATGCAGGTCAGTGCGAAAGCGGCCGGCGAATGGGCGCGCGAAAACAAGGTCGACAATTTCAAACTGGACGATCTGTTCGAACCGAAAACAAACCTCGAAGCGGGGTCGTGGTATTTACGCCGTGCGCGCGATCATTGGCAAACGGAGTCGGACGCGTTGCCCTTTGCGCTTGCGGAATACAACGCCGGAGCGAGTCGCGCCCAACGTTGGGTTGGAGACGGCGGAATCAGCGCAAAGGACTTTCTCGCGAAGATCGATTTCCCGGCGACGCGCCAGTACGTGAAATCGATTCTCGATCGTTACGCGTTCTATAAGAAACGCGGTCGAATGTGACCCGCTAGGCGAACTCCGTCGCGATTTTTGAATTGAGCGCGACCACATTGTCTATCTTGAGCGGAAGAACGACGGCGCGCCCCTGCAGCGCTGCAATCACGCTTTCGGTGGGAATGTTTCCGACGAGTGCGTTTTGCGCGAACGGACAGCCGCCGAGCCCGCCGATTGCGGAATCGAATCTTCGAGAGCCGGCATCGTAAGCGGCGAGAATTTTCTCGGTCGCGTCGACCGGCGTGCTGTGCAAATGGACGCCGATCTCGCAATCCGGTTGCGCCTTGAGAGCCGCGCGGACGACGCTTTCAATCAACTTCGCGTCTGCCATTCCGACTGTGTCCGCGAGCGAGATCGATCGAATCCCAAGCGCATCGAGGCGAGAGACTGCTTGGGCAAGTTCGCTTTCGCTCCACGAATCGCCGTAGGGATTTCCAAACGCCATCGAAATGTAGACGACAAGATCGACATCTGCCGCGTCGGCGTGGCGTTCAATTTTCTTCAGCGTCGCGAAATTCTCCTCCGGCGATTGGTTTTGGTTGCGACGAAGAAAAGTCGGCGAGATCGAGCACGGGTAGCCGAGCGTCCCGATCCGCTTCGTTGCAATCGCCCGCTCGGCGCCGCGTTCATTGACAACGATCCCGATGACCTCGACATCGTCGGGAATCTGGAGCTGAGCTAGAACTTGTTCGCTGTCGGCCATTTGTGGGACTGCTTTCGGCGAAACGAAGCTGACGGCGTCGATGTTTTTGAAGCCGGCATTGATGAGCGCGCGCAGATATTGCACTTTGAGTTCAGTGGGGATCTGACGAGGTAGACCTTGCCAGGCATCGCGCGGACACTCGATTAGTTTCACCGGTCGGTTCGCCATTGCTGCAATCTTCCGTAACGGTTCAAGGGAATGACAAAATCGCAAATCGCGCAGGTTCTGGAGGAGATTGCGACGCTGCTCGAATTGAAGGACGAGAACGTTTTCAAGATTCGAGCTTATGCGAATGCGGCGCGCTCGCTCGAGACCTTTGGCGGGAACATCTCCGATCTGAAGGACGACGAAGCGCTCGCGAAGATTCCCGGCATCGGCAAAGCGATCGCGGCCAAGATCAAAGAGTTGGCTGAGACCGGAAAGCTCAAATATGTGGAAGAACTGCGCGCGGAATTCCCGGCGGCGATCCTGGAGTTATTTTCAATTTCCGGCCTCGGTGCGAAAAAAATCAAAGCGCTTTACGAAAACCTTCACATCAGCTCGATCGAGCAACTGCGCGCGGCGTGTGAGTCGGGCAAAGTCGCGGAGCTGCCGGGATTTGGAGAGACAACCCAGGCAAAGATTTGCCAGGCGATAGAGCAGCGCGCGAAGCATTCTGGCTATTTTCAATTTGGTCAGATCGCAGTCGACGCGGAGAAACTTCGCAGAGATCTGGCGGCGCACCCGGAAGCGCTTCGAGTGGAGGTTGCGGGAAGTTATCGCCGTCGCCGCGAAATAGTGCGCGATGTCGATCTTGTCGTGGCCACGAAAAAGCCCGCCGCGATAATCGAGTTTTTTATCAAGCATCCGCTGACCGAATCGATCATTGCCCAAGGTCCGACAAAGACGAGCGTGCGGCTGCGTTCAGGGATTCAATGTGACCTGCGGGTTGTCACATCGGCGGAGTATCCATTCGCACTGAATTATTTTACCGGCAGCAAGGAACACAACATCGAGATGCGCAGCCGGGCGCTCCAGCGTGGCTGGACATTGAACGAATACCGCCTCGCGAAGTTGCCGCCTGATCCAAAGGCGAAAAGAAAGAAACCGGCGGCAAAGATTCCGAAGGTGAACGAGGAAACAGACCTTTATCGCGCGCTGGGACTCGATTTCATTCCGCCGGAGTTGCGCGAGAACTGCGGCGAGTTCGAGGCGGCGGAAAATCATTCGTTGCCGCGTTTGATCGAGAGAGAAAATCTGCGCGGTACGTTTCATTGTCACACGGTTGCAAGCGACGGACACAACACGCTGGAAGAAATGGCAAACGCCGCGCAGGAACTCGGCTTGCAATATTTGGGGATCGCCGAGCACAGCAAGAGCTCGATCCAGGCGCACGGAATAGACGCGGCGAAACTGAAATCGCAAGTCGCGGCGATTCGAAAGCTGAACAGAAAGTTCGACAGGTTTCGCCTGTTCGCCGGTGTGGAGTGCGACATTCTTCGCGACGGCAAACTCGATTTTGAAGACGAGATTTTGGCCGAGCTCGATTTCGTGGTCGCTTCAGTCCATTCCGTTTTCAATCTGTCGGAATCGGAAATGACAAAGCGGGTCATCCGCGCGATGGAGAATCGGTTCGTCACGATTCTCGCGCATCCGACCGGGCGGCTGTTGTTGAAGCGCGAACCGTATTCGATCGACATCCCGGCGGTGCTGGAGGCCGCGGCCGCAACCGGAACCTGGATCGAGCTCAACGCCGCGCCGAAGCGACTCGATCTCGATTGGCGATGGTGGCCGTTGGCAAAAGCGAAAGGCGTCAAGTGCGTGATCGATCCCGATGCGCATCGCACCGAACGACTGGAGGATTTGTGGTTCGGCATCGGAATCGCGCGCAAAGGTTGGCTGACCAAAGACGACGTCGTAAATTGTCTGCCACTCGGCAAAATCGAAGCCGCCTTGCACGCGAAGCGAAGCAAAAAGGGCTAGATCTTTTCGCGCTGTGGCATGAAAAGCGTGAGGCATTTGCACGCGCCGCCGGCTTTGAGGAATTCGGTCATCGGAAGCTGATGACAATTGTAGCTGCGGTCGCGCAGCGCGCTGACGAGTTTGGGCGCGCCTTCCGGCAAAACGATATCACGTCCGAGCGGCACGGCATTGCAACAAAAATGCATCGCTTCTTCCGGCGCGACTTCGATCAAATCGGAAACGTGTTCGCGAATTGCGTGCTGGCCATATTCGTCGAACGCGGCCGGAAACCAAATGACTGCGCCGTCCGGTAGCGGACAAAAACAAGTATCGAGATGGTAGAAACGTGGATCGACAAGTTCCACCGAAACGACGAGACAGCCGAGCATTTCGGCCACCGCGCGATGTGATTTGATGTCCGAGCGAAATTTGTAGCCGCAAAAGAGCGCGTCACCGCCGAAGAGCGCATCCCCTTCACCTTCGAAGTAATAATTGTCCGGCAGCCACGCGATCTGATAGTCGCGCTTTTCCATCCAGTTCGCGAAATGCGGCGCTTCACCGGCGCGCTCCTTGTGGCGAAAGTTACTCGGAATGAATCGCTGGCCGACCGCGAGCCCGGCGTTGGCCGTGAAAACCATGTCGGGAAGCTTCGGTTGCGGCGGAACGAGATCGATCTTGCAATCGAGTTTGGACAACGTGGCGTGCAGGCCGCGCCATTGGGCTTGAGCGAGCGGAACTTCGGCGCCGCGGGCGCGACTCATCCAAGGATTAATTTCGTACTCGATGCCGTAATAGTCCGGTGGGCAAAGCAGCAACTCTCGCATAAGATCGACAACTACTTTTCGCGTCGTTCTGGACGAACGACTTCAGCGCCTTGTTCTCGCAACCGGTTGATCAATTCGTCCAGCTCCGCTCGCGTTGGCGCCGTGATTTCGATTCGAGCGCAACTCGGGTCTACGCGCTTCTGGCCGATTTTGAACTCCACGATGTTGAAAGTTGCGCCGCGGGTCACAATTTGATCGAGCACTTTTGGCAGCGTCAGCGAATCAATAATGTGACCGCGCAATTCGATTGTATCGGAAACCATCGGCAAAATTTAGCTGATGAACAACCGCCGCGCTAATTGCGTATGGCGACCACAAGATCGACAATGATGGGTCGGCATGGCAGGGGAGGTTATGAGAAAAGATCAGGATCTGTCCGGCTTAGTTGAGAAGATCGCGTCCCGACTCGCAATTAAGCCCGAGACCACAATCATTCATCCGGCTGAGCTTCGAGTTCTGCGCTCGATGACAGACTCTGAGCTGCGCTCGGTGGCCGCAGAGAAAGGCTGGCGGATCGTGCGCCGCCTCGGTGGCCGCCAAATTGAGTTCTACAACGACGCCGGCAGCCATGGCGCGGGATAGCATGTCTAGCGAGCGGCCGCTATCGGGTGGCTGGCGAACTTGCTAGTGTGCAGCTGTATACGTGTAATCTCTGAACAAGAACGTGCTATTAACGTTTGAATAAAGCCGGACATAAATTGTCCGGCCATCTGTCGGGATATTGCTGACGGTGGTGGACTGTCCATTTGTGTTAGAATTAGAGATGTCACTCGCGCCCTGAGAGTTTCCGACTCTCAGAATATAAGGAGGACTAGCTCCGCTCCATGTGAACGTAACTGTTGATGAAGTAAACGTTGACCCAGGAGGCGGACTTACCATTGCAGCAGCACCGCCTGGCGTGGTCGTTGGAGTAGGAGTAGGTGTTGGAGTCGGACTTGCCGCGGGAGTTGGAGTGGGTGTAGGTGTCGGACTCGCGACCGGTGTAGGCGTTGGCGTCGGAGTCGGTGTGGGGGTCGGAGTATTAGTCGGCGTAGGTGTAGGACTCGGAGCCACGGTAGCGGTTGCTGTTGGAGTAGGCGTAGGTGTGGGCGTAGGCGATGCTGCGACAGTTGGTGTTGGAGTCGGTGTGGGCGTTGGTGAAGCCGAACCATTGCGCGCTGTGTAAGTGTAAGCATTGTTCACCCAGGTGTTACCTATCCTGGAGTAGAGCGTGGCGTATACCGTCCGGCCATCAGTAGGAAGGCCCGTTGCCGTGGTCGAGAGCGTCGTGATTGTGCCCGAGGAGTAAAGATCGAGGCCTTTCGGCTGGCTACCCAAGGTCAGAGCATACTGAGTTGCGCTGCCAGCAGTCCATTGGAACGTCACTGTTGAAGAAGTAAACGTCGATCCCGGCGCCGGACTGACCATGACGG
>WNFR01001310.1_pt1 | contig 32183 bp, 33 predicted proteins | sample 5400221 | NCBI WGS metagenome assembly WNFR01 (sample SAMN13153357, study PRJNA577476) | soil metagenome | isolation source: 40 cm soil under Madrone tree | place: USA:California | collected 2016-06-14
GGCTCACTCCGGCTTTCCAGTTTTCCGCCAGGAACGGTTCCAAGTCGGTGATCTGCTCCTCGAACTTGTGGGCCGTGGTTCCGGTGAGCGCCACCTCGTGCCAGACTAGGCTCGACGCCGCGCTCACCGACCTCACGTGGAGCCAGGGCGCGTCCGCATAGGCGAGGTTGGTCAGCACCAGCACGGTCGCGGGATGCTCGACAAAACGGTCCGGCACCTTCTGCAAGGTCAGACGGGTGTCCTCCAGGCTGATTTCCTTGCCGACCACATAGAACGGCATCGCCGCGAAGCGGTCGTGCATCGCCCGCATCACGCGCGCCAACACAGTGCCGTCGCCGATGCCGGCATCGAACAGCCGGACCGCCGGCGGGCGCGGATGGATGTTGATCAACTCCTGCCCAACCCGGTGGGCCACAACCCACTTCTCGCTGCATGTCGTCACAAACAGCAGGTATTTCTGGCGGTTATCGAAAAAGCGAAAATTGCGCTGCGGATCCTGCGGCGCCGGCAGAAAATGCTTCGGCGTCTGGCTTGAGGTAGAGACGAGGGCGGTGCCAGGAACTGCAATCGCTCCCGGAAGCCCGCCGGTTCCCCGATTTGACGGGCCGGCCGAAGCCCCGTCCGCAGCAATCAAAGGCGCTGGGCTCGGGCCGCCGTGATAGGTCCGCAGAATGCCAGCGTCGCGGTTTGCGTCCATAAAGGCTTGAATGCGGTCCACCGTCTCCGTCGTGATGCGGCCGCCGTTGCGGAGGCGGTTGGCGAGCTTGCCGTCATTGACGGCGCGGCGGCCGAACGTCGATTCCGCCAGCCCGGTCTGGCGGCAGTAGTCGGAAATCCGCGCCAAAAGCTCTTGGGCCGTCATGGTCAGGTTTCCTCGCGCCTGGGTCCTTTGCGATTTCGTGCTTTGACGTTCGCTGCCGCGTTTCTGTCCTGAGCGGCTGAGGGAGATCAGACCAGCCGCATCCAGGAACGTCAACCACAAAACGTCCCACTTCAATAGTGGGACGAAGGTGGGCAGAGCGAATTTGGAAATGATCTTGGGACCCGAATTTGCCGCTTCCTATCATCAAAGTTTAGAAGTCGCGCCCAATGGGCATATGTGGGATATATCCCACAAGATGCTGAATGTCCGTCTGCAGCCCCAGAGGCCGACGTTAGGGTATTTGGGGTATGGTGGCGCGGGTCGTCCCTACGCTTATCCCACCATCAGAAGAGAGGCCGATGCCCCGTCTTGCCGCCAACCTCGGATATCTATTCGCTGACCGGCCGTTGCTCGAACGGTTCGGGGCAGCCGCCGCTTCGGGCTTCAAAGCGGTTGAACTGCAGTTTCCCTATGAGCAGCCGGCCGATGCTGTACGGCGCGAGATCGAGCGACATCAGTTGAAAATTCTGGGGATCAATACGCCGCTCGGTCCCGCGGCGGAGGCTGGACTTGCCGGCGTTCCGGAGCGGGAGCGCGACTTCGGGGTTTTGTTTCGCGAGGCGCTTGAGTACGCGGTCGGAATCGGCGCCACCGCCATTCACTGCATGTCCGGCCAAGTGCCGCCGGAGCGGCAGGCCGAGGGCGAAGAGGTCTTCGTCGCCAATCTCACGCGCGCCGCCGACCTCGCCGGCGAACGGGGCATTACGATCCTGATCGAGCCCATCAACCGCCGCGACCGGCCCGGCTATCTCCTGTACCGGCCCGAGCAAGCCGCCGCCCTCATCGCACAAGTCGGCCGGCCCAATGTGCGCATGCAGTTCGATTTCTATCACGCCCAGATCGAGGGCGGCGACCTCTCGACGCGGTTTGCTCGCCATCACGCGGTCATCGGACATGTCCAGGTCGCGGCGGTGCCGTCCCGGGCGGAGCCCGACGAAGGCGAGGTGAGCTATCCGGCGATCTTCGATATGCTCGATCGCAGCGATTATGCCGGGTTCGTGGGGTGCGAGTACAGGCCGCGGCGCCGCACCGAGGACGGGCTTGGTTGGGCGAGGTGCTACGGCATCGGCGTCGTATGACTAACGACGCATCGCGAGATAATTGCATCACCTACAGGTCATCGCCCGCGAAAGCGGGCGATCCAGTAACCACCTGATTCGCTGGGGTTTACTGGATGCCCCGCTTTCACCCGAAGTGGGCCTTGGGCGACTTCGGCAGCTAGCGAAATCGGAAACATCCGATTTCGCGCGGCACGACAAGACTGTGATTCGTCTAATCACGGACAAGTCCCAAGGGCCGCACAGGCTTCACACGTCCCTCACCATGACAGTGCGAAGCGATCAAGTTCGGCAACTGCGCCTGACGGACGCAAGCCGCGCGACACCACTTCGCAGTTCCAGGCGCCGGGGCCGCCGCCGACAAAATACAAATTGTAGGCGCCGGCACGCTGTTTCGTGGTGGCCACGGCCGATGCGGACGGCACGCCGACCACCGGAATCCGACCGCCGTTACCGGCAATCCAGACGAGCGAATGCACGTGATCATGGCCATGGATGACCAGTTCGGCCCCGGCGGCTGCAAGCGCGCGCTGGAAGGCGACGGCATCGATGAGGCACTTGTGGCGCGCCGACGGCAGCGGCGGATGATGAATCATGACGACGCGGAAGACGTTCTCTGTTCGTAAATCGTCCAGCATCTTGGTGATACGCGCCATCTGCCGCTCGCCGACCTCGCCGGTAGCCATGAACGGTGGCGTCGCAATCGCGGTCGAGACGCCGACCAGTGCCACCGGCCCACGCTGGCGCAAATACGGAAACATGCTGGCCGGGTTCGGGGCCGCTTCCGGCGCATCACCGGCCATGTAAGGCGACCAGTGCCGGTCACGATGAAGGCCCGCAGCCGCCACATAGGCATCGTGATTTCCCGGCACCACGCTCACGTCGGCGGGCGCGCCTAAGGTTTCGAGCCAATGGCGTGCATGGGCGAACTCGGCCGGGAGCGCGATATTGACGAGATCGCCGGTGATGGCCACGTGGTCGTGTTGCCTGCCGTGAAGGTCGCGTGTGATGGCATCGAGCGCATCGCGGCGATGGAGGCGACGCCGGCTGCGCCGCCAATTAATGTAGCCGAAGAGGCGCTTTGACGCGAGTTCGCGCACGCCCGGCTGCGGCAGAGGCCCGAGATGCGGGTCAGACAGATGTGCGAGCACGAAGGGTTTGCTCATAATGGTTTGCTCTTGGCGCCTCACCCACGATGACGTTACGCACAGCCAAGTCGTGCGCGACACTTGGTCTGTTTCCGTTCAGCTTATCACCTCTTGGATCACGAGCTGCCGATAAGGATCCCGGCCGCGAAGACGAGCACCCCGCCGACTACCACCTGGAATGCCGCTGCGAGGAATGGCGTGTCCATGTAGCGGTAGCGAACATACGAAATCGCCGCGAGCTCAATCGCGACCACCACAAATGACGCCACGGTCGCGACCGAGAAATTTGGGATCAGATAGGGCAGGGTGTGCCCGATGCCGCCCAGAAACGTCATCAGGCCGCAGATCGCCCCGCGCAGCACCGGCGCGCCGCGCCCGGTCAGCGAGCCATCGTCGGACAGGGCTTCCGCGAAGCCCATGGAAATTCCGGCGCCCACCGAAGCCGCAAGGCCGACCAGGAACGTCTCCCAGGTATTATGGGTCGCGAACGCTGCGGCGAACAGGGGCGCCAGCGTGGACACTGAGCCGTCCATCAGGCCGGCAAGCCCAGGCTGAACGTATTGCAGGACGAACATCCGCCGAGCGGTCTCGTCCTCCCTCGCGCGCACATCCTCGGTGAGGACGCGCTCGCCGAGCTTTTCGGCCAGATCCTCGTGCTTGTCCTCGGCGTCGGCAAGCCTGACCAGCAACTCCCGCACCGAGACATCGCGCGACTGCTCGGCCGCCTTGCGATAGAAGCGGGCGGTCTCGTACTCGGTGTTGGCGGCGTATTTGCGCACTTCCTCGAGCCCGAGCGGCCGCACCAGCCAGATTGGCCGATGCTTGATAAAGCCGCGCACGTCCTGGCGCCGCACCAACGGCAGGAACTCCCCGAACTTGGCGCGATACAGGTCGTACAGCATGGCGCGATGGCGCGTCTCCTCGGCCGCCATCTCCTCGAACAGCTTCGCAGAGCTTGGATATTGCTGGCGCAGCCCTTCCGCGATGTTAAGGTATATGCGGCAGTCCTCCTCCTCATTACTGATGGCGAGAGCGAGGACTTCCTGCTCGGATAGATCGATGAAACGTTTCATGATGCGGCCGGTCCACGAGTCTGAGGTGAATAATATGTTGATCAGCAGGGCGGGCTGAAACTCACGCACACATATATATTTCATAAACCGAATATATGCATAAAAAACGGCGTCCCTGGGGAAGCCAGGGACGCCGCAACAGCCGAGGCGGTGTGGGGCGCGCCAAGGCTGGCAGTCATAACAGGTGCTCAGCAAAAGAGCTTGGCACGAAATGCAGCAGTCAAAAAAAGCGGTGCGATGAATATGCGCACTAAAAGGTCATCATGTTTTCATTAAACCAGTCCACCCGCGAGCGCAAAAACCAATTGCGACAGGCAGCTATGCGAACGCCGCAAATCTCGAGAGATATTAGCCGCAGAGCGGTCAACTGACGTGGCGCTGCTTCATTCGGTTCTGAGCAAGCTGCGATTCCTGACGGCGCACGCTACGCGCACGTTCATGCCCCTCTATTGGCGCCTGTCGCGCGGATTGACACTCGGCGTGCGCGGTCTCGTGATCGATGGGCAGGGCCGCGTGTTCCTGGTCAAGCACACGTATGTTCACGGCTGGCATCTCCCGGGCGGTGGCGTCGAGCCGGGTGAGACCGTGCTCGACGCCCTTGCACGCGAACTCAAGGAGGAGGGCAACATCGAGCTTGACGGCGCACCTGAACAGTTCAGCGTCTATTTCCACGCGGCGATTTCGCAGCGCGATCACGTCGTACTGTTCGTGGTACGTCACTTTCGTCAGCCGGCGCCGCCGGTGCCGGACTACGAAATCATGGCGCACAGCTTTTTTCCGTGTGATGCGCTTCCGCAGGACACGAGCGCCGCAACGCGAGCGCGGATCGCCGAGGTGATGATGGGCGCTCCGGTGTCGCCGTGCTGGTGAAAGGGCCCCTGCCCTGCATTCCTTGGGAGCGCGGGCGTCCCGCCATCCCCAGGGATGGAAAGGCGGGCCGCTATCGGGGCTGGGCGGCGACGGCCTCGTGAGGATGGCGCAGATCACCGCGCCTGTTGCAACGGCGCACGAAATTGATGGCGGCGGCTGGCTGTTCCAATTTCACTTTGAGCGCAGCCACGAGGGCATCCTCGGCCATCACGGTCACACTGTGGCGCGTGCCGTCGACCTTGATGCCGACAGTGAATTTATTATCAGTCATGACGGTGTCTTCCTGGCGGCAGCTGTTCCGATCCCCCCTCCCTACCCTCCCCCGCATCCGGGGGAGGGTAGGGAGCGGGTGCGGCGCCGCTTCGCCGCCGCACCGGCCGCGATGCTCACATAAATGCGGCGAGCCGTCCACTCAGCACCGCCGCGGCCTTTCAAGGCTGATAACGGCTCACCCGGCCGGAACGTTGCTACTCCGATGGACGACGCGGCTGCGGGGTGATATGCGGCGGGCCGGATCGCAGATGACCGAACTTGCCCTCACGATTCTCCCCGAAACGCCCGCCGATGCCGACGTCATCGAGCGGCTCCACGAGCGTACGTTCGGGCCGGGACGTTATGCCCGCACGGCGTTTCGGATTCGCGAAGGCGCCGGACACCTCCTCGGCCTCTCGTTCACCGCACGGATCGGCACCCTGCTGGTCGGCTCGGTGAGGCTAACACCGATCCGCATCGGCGAGTTCCCGGCGCTGCTGCTCGGCCCGCTCACGATCGAGCCGCCGTTCCGCCGCCGCGGCATCGGGCTTGCCTTGATTCAGCGGGCGCTCAACGAAGCAAAACACAAAGGCCACCGCCTGGTGGTGCTGGTCGGCGACGGGCCCTACTACGCCAAGGCCGGCTTCCGGCCGATCCCCAAAGGGCAGGCCCGCATGCCCGGCCCGGTCGATCCGGACCGGCTGCTGGTGGCGGAACTCGTCGAAGGCGCGTTCGCAGGCGTATCGGGACCGATCCGGCCCGAGTGGGAGGTGGCGTACCCGTAGGGCGGGCTCGCGTCGATCCCGTGCTTGCAGCACATTGATTTGCCTCGCGTTTTCAGGGACATTCGTTTTGCCAAAATGCTAGTTTGAGAGCGCGCCCGGTTGTGGGCGCTGAGCTTGCCTTCAGCGGGCGCAATTGCCATGTATACCCCACTGGGATATACTTAAATGTAGTGCGTAGGGATGACTTGAACACAAGTGAACCCCTTCGGCCGTTCACCGCGGCACGCCGCTTGATGGGTTTGCTGCCTGCTAAACCTACAACGTCGCACGAAAATGATTTCGAACTTAAAAATCGCTGAACAGCTTGGAGAGCCAATGACCCGATCAACGGTGTTCACCACCAACCGCAGCCAAGCGGTGCGCTTGCCAAAGGCCGTCGCCTTCCCGGATGGCGTCCATCAGGTCGATATCATTAAAATTGGCCGGAGCCGCCTCCTCTGCCCGGTGGGCAAGCGCTGGGACGATCTGTTTACAAGCGGACCGCGCGCATCTGACGATTTCATGAGCGAACGCGATCAGCCTGCACTTGAGAAGCGCGAGCCGCTCTGATGCTGCAGTATATGCTCGACACCAACATCTGCATCTATGTGATCAAGAACTACCCGCCGAAGTTGCGCGAGCGATTCAATCGACTTGCCGAGCAACTTTGCATGTCCAGCATCACGCTTGCGGAACTGGTTTATGGCGCGGAAAAATCTGCTCGGCGCCTGGAGAATCTGCAAGCCGTCGAGCAATTCAGTGCGCGGCTTGAGGTCCTCCCATTCCCGCCGAAGGCCGCCGTCCATTTCGGCCAGATTCGCGCGGACGTCGAACGCCTCGGCAAGCCGGTGGGGCCGCTCGACATGCTGATCGGCGCACACGCGCGCGCAGAGGGTTTGATAATCGTCACCAACAACGTGAGCGAGTTTCGGCGCCTGCCCGGGGTGCGGGTCGAGAACTGGGTGGACGAGGGTGGCTCCCCGGCGTAACGCTGCGGCTACGTTGTCGTCACGGAGAAGCGCGGCGTGACTCGAAAACTTATTGCTGTCGCAAACATGAAAGGCGGCGTCGGAAAGACTGCCACCGTCGTCGCATTGGCGGAAGCTCTCGCGGCGGAAAAGTCGAATGTTCTGGTGATCGATGCCGACGCCCAGTCGAACGCCTCGATTTGCATTGCGGGCGATGAGAAGTTGACCGAGCTGATATCGGACGGCCGCACCCTCGACGGGTTTCTCGACGATTATCTGTTGGGTGGCCGCAAGGAACGCTTTGCGGATTGCATCTACCGCCATGCCAGCGACGTTTCCCACGGCGGCAAGCCGCTCAACCTTTCACTGCTTGCGGCGAGTTCCCAGCTGCGTCTTCTGGAACGAGACATCATTTACAAATTAACGCAACAAAACTTCGGCCTCCACGCAATCGTCTGGCATGTCCTGCGAATTCTCGCCGCCGAACTGGCCCGGCCGGACTTAGGGTTTGACTATGTCCTGGTCGATTGCGCCCCCGGGATTTCGGCATTTACCGAGGCCAGTATCCGGCTTGCCGACCTTGTGATCGTTCCCACAATCCCGGATTTCCTCTCGACTTACGGACTAAGCACCTTCTGCAAGAATCTCTGGAGCGGCGATTTCCCGACCGATCCCAGTGTGAAACCGCCACCGCAATTGCCGCACGTCCTCGTTACGCGGTATCGCGACATCAACGAGCATAAACGCACGGTCGAAAAAATAAGGAATGAGAGTTCGTTCGAGGAGCCATCTTTCAAGCCGCTAAACGCCGTGATACCGGAGGCGGTCGTGGTGGCGGAGGCGCTGGGCAAAACGGGTACGGGACCGACCTTCACCAATAAATGGGGCAAAATGGTTCCTGTCCTCAATAAGCTCAGCGATGAAATCAGGGGGATTGTGGATGGCGCTTGATGTCGACGGCTTTGCAGTCTTCCGCAGCATCGGTTCTCACACCGAGGCTTTTGCGGCGATTGGCGCGGAAGTCGCCAAATCGGCGCGCACGCTCGTGGTCAAGCAGATCGCGCACAAGGACACGGGGTTGAAGGCCGTGCGCGCCATTCGGGCTGCCGTCGGTCCGGAAGCCTTTGGTCTGATTACCGACGGCATGAGCGACGCTCAGATCAAATCTCTCGCGGTCAAGCTGGACAGGCACAATCCTGAACTGAGGACGGCGAACGGCGCCGCGCGGAGGCTCCACGTGCGTGCACTGGCTGACGGTTCCGCGCAACCGTCGGAGAAGCAGAAAGGGGCATCCAAACCGGTCAAGGCGCAGAAGCCGCCGGCGACGCCAAGTCCAGCCGATCGCATACACTTCAGCTCCGCCGGCGCGATCCGAAAGCGGTAAAGGCCAGCACGCGCAACCTGCTGCATGGCCCGCGGGTTTGAAGCGGGGAGTCCGGCGCGATCTGTCTTCCTGGTGGCGTCATGGCCGAGCTTGTCGCGGCCATCCACGTCTTGCTTGCCGCGCTTCAGCGAAGAAAGACGTGGATTGCCGGAAGAAGTCCGGCCATGACGCCGAAGTGATCGTCCGTCACGCCAGGCGCCTGTGCATCACTTCCGTCCAGTCCTTGGTCATGGCTCGGAAGAACCAGGTGCCACGAGATTTAAGCGTCTGGTAGGCGATTTTGATGTCGAGCAAAAGCGTGATGCGGCGGCCCGTGAAGCCGAGTTCGCCGACCTCATGCGTCGCCACGGGCCGGAAGCCAATGATGCGCGTGTGGAATCGGAACGGGCTGTGCGGGTCGTTCTCGAAAACATCGGTCACGAGCTGGGTATAGCCGCGCGAGACGATCTCGCGCGTCGCCGCCCGCATGAGGCTCAAGACCACGCCAACCCCCTTGCGGCGCTCCGGGATGACGGCGAATCGGCCGACCTCCGCGATGCGTTGCGATTTGATGAAGTCGTAAACGGCGAGATTGCCGTCGATCGGTGTCAGGCCGTACTTCTGGTATTGTTCGATCGGCGGGTCGTAGAGGACACGCAGCACGCCCATCGGTTCATGGCGTCGCGTCGCGATGAACCACGATACGTCGCCGCTCAGAAGATCCTCCACGGGGAACATGGGTTCGACGTCGTGCACCCACCCCTTCTCGCGCTGATAGGTCGCCCGCATCACCGCCAGGGCTTTCTGGCGATCCTGTTCGGTCGCTGCCCGCCTCGCCCGCGTCAGCCTAAGCATTTTCATGGCTTGCCTCCTGCGCGCTGAATTCCCAGGACTTCCCGGAAAGCCGGCCGATCGTGGTCATGACCCGCTCGTGCCAAGCCCAGAGGTTCTCGTAAGCCGGGCGTATCGCCGTAGCAGGCGGGATCAAAGGCGCCCCGATCTCAATCGACATTGGGCTGCCTTCCGGGATGGCGGATCCCCTCGGCACGGTCGGAAAGCGCAGACCAACCGGAATGATCGGGGCGCCGGTTTCGAGCGACAGGCGCGCCGCGCCGTGGCGACCGCGCAAAAGCCGCAAGGGGTCGCGATTGACGGTTCCCTCCGGGAACACGCCGATCGAGCGCCCGGCGATGAGATGCTGGCGCGCCTGCTCGATGGGTGAAATCTTCTCGGTGAAGAGAGGCTTTATGAGGTTGAGAAAGCGCGGCCGGGCGGGCTTGCGGGCGACCGTGATCGCGCCCGCCCGCCGATAGAGGAGGTCGACGCCAGGGATCATGCGAAAATTCCAGTCGGCCATGAAGTGGATGCGTCGTCCGTGCCTCAGGATAAAGAGCAAGGCCGGCAGCACGATCGCTTCCTGGCGCGTACTGTGGTTTGCCGCGAGAATGAAAGGGTCGCGCTGGGGCGCAATGTAATCGAAACCATCGAGGCTGCGGACCTTGCACCGGCTCACCAGCGCTACGCTGCGCACCAGCAGGCGGTCGATCAGCGGAAGCTCAGGCAATGGCCCGGACAGAATGGCCCACGCCGACGGCGGGCCTGTTGGAAGGTTTTCCCTCGCCATATCGCTCTAACCCGGTTTACGGCGGCACAACGCCGTCCCAATCCGGCAAGCAAACGCGATTCGTCTTTCAGGCGTGTGACGGAGGATCGGGGCCTCCAAGCCCGGTCATTTGCGCGGTGTCGATGGGCGCGCAGGGTGGGGTCGCTGTAACCAGCCGTCGGTTCGGTGCTTGGCGGATGACGCTTGCGCTAAGCCGGCCCCCCACCCAACGGCCGCAGCTTCACCTTCCCTCGCGCCCCCACGTCAGCGCCAGACTACCGATCAGCAGCAACAGCCCCAGCAACCCGGCGAACACCGGCAGCACGCCGATGCCGTGGACCACGCTGGCGTCGCGGACCTTCAGGCCGATCCAGTCATCGCCCTTGAGGGTGTCGCTCGACCGCACGCCGAGAATACGCGGCACCGCGAGGCTCGATCCATCGGCGAGGCGGCGCGCGTCGCCGCCGGTGGCGCTGGCGAGCGGCGCCATCACGGCGGTGGTTGAGGTGACTTCGCTGAATTCCTTGGGATTGGCGGGACCGACATTGACGAGCGTGGTCAGCTTGCCGTCGGTGGCGCGCCACAAGCCGAGCTCGGTGGCGTCCACCGTCTTGCGCCAGACGCCGGGCTCTGCCAGGTCGAGGGTCAGGTTGCGCTGCGCACCCGACGGCGAGGTCAGAACCACGGGCGCGACGGTCTCCGCCATGGTCTGGCGCTGCGCCGTGATTTCGCGGCCATGCACGAGGAGACGCAGGGCCTCTTCCTCGAGGTCAGGCTGCTTCATCAGCCAATGCGACACGCGCCGCAAGAGATCGATATGGGGGCCGCCGCCCTCATAGCCGCGTGCCCACAGCCAGATGTGATCTGACAGAATGAGGCCCACTCGCCCCTCACCCTCACGCGAGAGCACCAGCAGCGGCTGCTCGCCGGCGCCGTTCATCAACGGCGTGCCGTTCGCGGTCCTGGTGTCGACCACCCGGAAGAAACGGCTCCAATGCGGCGGCTCATCGTTTGCACCTTCGAGGCCGCGCGTCACCGGATGGCGCCGCCCCAACTCGGTAAGGCGGGCGTAGAAAGGATCCTCGGTGACATGCCCGGTCGGCTCTGAGGGCAGAATGGCATCAAGCGGCGTGCGCCAGATGCTGGTGGGTCCCGCGTAATCAGGGCCCGCCGCAACCAGCACGGCGCCGCCGTTGCGGACATATTTGGCGACGTTGTCCAGATAGACGAGCGGCAGCACGCCCTGCCGCGCATAGCGGTCGAAGATGATGAGCTGGAAGTCGTCGAGCTTGCCGGAGGGACGCGGCGTGAACAGCTCGCGGGTCGGAAACGCGATGAGCGAAAGCTCGTTGATCGGCGTCCCATCCTGCTTCTCGGGCGGGCGCAGGATGGTGAAGTGGACGAGGTCCACATTGGCGTCGGACTTGAGGAGGTTGCGCCAAGTGCGCTCGCCCGCATGGGGCTCGCCGGAAACCAGGAGCACGCGCAGCTTGTCGCGCACGCCGTCAATCGACACCACGGCCCGATTGTTGACGGGCGTCAGCTCGCCTTCGAGCGGTGCTGCCTCGATTTCGATGATGTTCTGGCCGGCATGGGGGATCTGGACCTGAACATCGACCTGCCGACCGGCAGCGACGACCCGGCGGTCGATGAGTTCGCCGTCGCGACTGATCTTCACCTCTGCGGGCGCAGCGCGCACGCCTTCGTCCTCCACCCGGAACGATATGGTCTGGTTCTTGCCCACGATGCCGAACCGCGGCGCCGCAATCAGCACGACGCGGCGATCCTTCTCGTCGGGCCTGCCGGTAATGAGGGCGTGGACCGGCGCCGCAAAACCGAGCGCGCCTGCGTCCGCCGGCACGTCATGGACGCGGCCGTCAGTGATGAAGATCGCGCCGGCAACACGGTCGGGCGGCACATCGGCGAGCGTCGCATTGAGTGCGCCAAACAGCCGCGTGCCGTCAGTCTCGCCATCCGCCTGGCCCGCCTCGATCACGCGCGTCTCAATGCCGGCAATGCGTTGGAGCCGCTGGGTGACCGCGGCACGCGCCGCCTCGGTCTGGACGGCGCGGTCGCCGAAATTCTGGCTCGGGCTTTTGTCGACCACCACGACCGCGACCGAGGTCAGGGGATCGCGGTCCTCACGCGTCAGCGACGGATTAGCGAGAGCAAGCACCATCAGCGCCAGCGCTGCGATCCGGACAAGGACGCCGCGACCGCGCGCAAGCACCAACAGGGCCGCCACGACGGCTGCGATCACGGCGGCGACCCAGACGAATGCGACCGGAACGAGAGGCGAGAAGCTGATACCGAATACCACGATCGGGTTCCTCTGTTAGAGCGCGTCCTGGTCGGATCGTAGGGTGGGCAAAGCGAAGCGTGCCCACTGTGCCACGTCTGCCGGTTCTGGTGGGCACGGCGCGCAAGAGCGCGCCTTTGCCCACACTACAAGGTTCCTACTGCCCCAGCCGTTCGAGAAGCGCCGGAACATGGACCTGATCGGCCTTGTAGTTGCCGGTCAGGGTGTACATCACGATGTTGACGCCGGCGCGGAATGCGAATTCGCGCTGGCGCGGCTCGCCGGGCACCAGCGGCAGCATCGCCTGGCCGTCGGGGCGTGTCGCCCAGGCGCCGGCGAGGTCGTTCGACGTGATAATGATCGAGGATACGCCGTCGCCACCGCGCGCCGGGCGCTTGGTGTCGTCCTCCTCTTCGTCCTTGGCGCTCTGGAGCGCCTCGACCCAGAGCTGGCCGGTCGTGAAGCGGCCCGGGAAATCGCGCAGCAGGAAGAACGTTTTAGTCAGCACATGGTCGCGCGGCACTGGCTCCAGCTCAGGTATGTCGAGCGACGACAGGATCGCGCGCAGCTCCAGCATGCCGGGGCTGCGCGCCTCGCCGCCAGGGCCCGGCGGCGCCAGCACTGCATCCCGGGTATCGAACACCACGGTGCCACCCTGCTTCATGTAGGCGTCAACGCGCGCCAGCGCCTGGGGCGACGGCTTGCTGGCCCCGGGCACGATCGGCCAATAGATAAGCGGGAAGAAGGCGAGTTCGTCGCGCTCGAGATCGACCCCGACCGGATCGCCGGCCTCGAGCGCGGTGCGCTGGGCAAGGAAGGTGGTCAGTCCCGTCAGGCCGGATTTGCTGATCGAATCCGCCTCGGTGTCGCCCGTTACCACATAGGCGAGGTGGGTCTCGAGCGTCGATCGCGCTGCGAACTGCTCGGCTGCGGCGTCAGCGGCCCGCGTGGCGCCCTGGGTGGCGGCGAGCGCAAGGGCGACGCCGCCGGCCATCAACAGGCTCGTCGCTAAGCCGCGTCGCGGCAGCAGCCGATAGATGCCGCCCGCAAGCCAGAACACCACCAGCGCATCGATCAGCAGCAGCACCAGCGCGGCCGTGAAGACCGGTCCGCGCAGGTCCTGCGGCTCGGCGGTGCGGAAATATTCAAAGCGCGGATTGAGCGGCTTGAAGTCGATCGCCTCCAGGCGGTCCGCCGGCGCCAGCGTGTTGACGGCGACGAGACCCTCCGGCGGGCCATAGAACCCCGGCGGATTGTCCCCGGTGGCGCGCCCGACATAGCCGGCGGGAATCGGACGGGCGGTCGGCGGCGGTGGCTCGAAACTTCCGAATCCGTCCAGCACGCGGGTGGGCGGCACCGCGTCCCGCGCGGTGCTCGGCGCCCCGGTCGCCGCATTGGCCTCGGTCGAAGCGGCTGCGCCGGAAATGCCGACGACGCGCTTGAGCATGTCGACGAAAGCACCCGACAACGGCAGGTCGGACCACTTGGTGTCCGCCGTGACATGGAACAGCACGATCATTCCCTTGCCTTTCCGCCCCGCCGTGACGAGCGGCGTGCCGTCGCCGAGCATCGCCCACGTGTGGTCCGACAGGGTGGAATCTGGCTCCGCCAAGACCTGCCTGTTGACCGTCACATCGTTTGGCACCAGCATCCCGTTGAACGGGCTTTCACGCGAAAAGCCCGCCAGCTGCTGCGGCTGATCCCAGCTCATGCTGCCGCCCAGAATGCGGCCGCCGCGGCGCAGCCTCACGGGAACCAAATCGTCGTCCGCGGCGGCGAGCCGTGGGCCGGCAAACCGCACCAGCACGCCGCCGTCGTCGATCCATCGGGTCAGGCGGTCGCGCGCGTCGCCCGCAATGGTGCCGACATCGGCGAGGATGATCATCGGCAGGCGCTGCTCGATGAACTGGTTCACCATCTCGGCCGGCGAGCCGCGGTCGGCAAGCCGGACATCCGCGAATGGACTGAGCGCGCGGGAGAGATAGAAGGTCGAGGCGAGGAGCGGCTGCGCCGTATCGGCCGTCGATCCGGTGATCACCCCGACGGTTCGCCGGCGCCATCGTTTGTCGAGAAGCTGGACCGCGCCAGCTGATCGTTCGCCGTCAATCTCAATCCGTGCAATATCGTTGCGAATCTCCACCGGAAGATCGAGCTGCGCGTCGGTTTCGCGTTCGCTCGATTTGAAGCTGAAGCTGGCTTCGCCCAGCGGCAGGCCCTTGAGATCGAGAGCGCGGACGGCGCCGGCGTCGTCGCCTGAGGTAGCGGCGCGGAGCACTTTCACGCTGAGCACGCCGGCCGCATTATCGGCGGCGGCGAGCGCGCGGGCGGGCTTGAGGCCGCCGTCCACGACCGTGACGGGCCGCTTGTCGGCGATACGGGCGAGCGCAAGGACGAAATCGGCGGCGTGGCCGGCATCGACGCCGTCGGACAGCCAGACGATCTCGACATCCGGCGTTCCCATCAGGAAGCGCTCCAATGCCGGAATGGCCTCGGTGCGTTCGACCGCGTGGGGTTTCGGTTTGGCAAGGCGCAATCGCGCCCGCGCCGCGCCGGGGGTCTCCAGCGAAATATCGCGCGCCGTCACCGACAGCGGCACCACCGCGACGCCGCGACCGTCGGCTTCCGCGCGGGCGATCAGATCCTCGGTGGTGCGTATGCGCGCGTCCCAGGTCGCCGCGGCGGCGAACCCGTCGTCGATCAAGAGAAGCAATGGCGCATTCGCGGTCGAGGTCGCGACCGGCGGATTCCACAGCGGTCCGGCCGCGGCGATGATAACCAGCGCCGCCAAGGCGAGCCGCAGCAGCGTGAGCCACCAGGGCGTGCGCGCTGGGGTCTCCTCCCTGGGGACGATGTCGAACAGCATCCGGGTCGGCGGAAAATCGATGCGGCGCGGCCGCGGCGGCACCAGGCGTAACAGCAACCACAGGATCGGCAGGCTCAAGAGCCCGAGCAGAACCAGCGGTTCGGCGAAGGCAAGAGGGATGCCGGCGATCATAGTTGTCGCTCCATCGGGCCAGGGGCGGAGGCGCGATGTCCGACGCCGCCGCGCTCGCTGCCTAAGCGCTCATGCAGCTTGAGCAAAAGTTCGGTCGCCGGCCGGTCGGTTCGGTGAATGATGAAGCTCCAGCCGAGCCGCTCGGTCTCGGCGCGGATTTCGGCGCGGTGGCGCGCAACTCTCGCCACGTAATCCTCGCGCCAGTTCTCAGCCCGGCCGGCCGTGATGGTCCCGGCCCCCTCCGGCTCGACGAATTCGATGCGCCCAGCATAAGGGAAGGTCTCCTCGGCCGGGTCGACGACCTGCACCACGTGACCCAACGATCCGCTTGCCGACAGCCTGGCGATGGTCGCCTTGATCTCGGCGAACGGGCTCCACAAGTCTGACAGCATGATGAACTCGGCAAGCGGGGCCGGCGCAAAGCCGACCGGCAGGCTTGGCCGCGCGGCGGGGTCGTGAATCATGGTCTGGGAGATCTTGTCGACCACGTTGCGGGCGCCGGTCGGCCGGGTCAGGCCGGGAAAGCCAACCCGTTCCCCGCCCTGGACCAGGATCTCGGCGAGCGCAAACGCCATCACCAGGGCGCGATGCAGCTTGCTCTCCTCGGCGAGCGGTGAGCGGAACGCCATGGAGGGCGAGCGGTCGGGCCAGATCCACACCGTGTGGGCGGCTTCCCATTCCTGCTCGCGGACATAGAGAAAGTCGTCGCGCGCCGAGCGGCGCCAGTCGACGCGGGCCGCCGGCTCGCCCATGACGAAGCGGCGATATTGCCAGAAATTCTCACCCGAGCCGGCGCGGCGGCGGCCGTGCAATCCGTGGATGATGGTCGCGGCGATGCGCCGCGCCTCCAGGATCAGCCGCGGCATGCTGGCCGCAAGGGTCTGGCTTTCGCCGACCGCGTGGGGAACTGCCGCGACGTCGGGAGGCGCGGAAGAGAACAGAGCCATCATCCGATCCGCGACTTCAGGCGCCCCACCACTCCCGGAATGGTTTCACCGTCGGCTCGCGCCGCGAAGGTCAGCGCCATGCGGTGCTTGAGGACCGGCTCGGCGAGCGCGATGACATCGTCCGCCGACGGCGCCAAACGCCCGTCGAGGAGCGCGCGGGCGCGCACCGTGAGCATCAAGGCCTGGCTCGCGCGCGGGCTTGGGCCCCAGGCGATGAGCTTGCCGGCATCGCCTGCTTCCGGACCCGGGCGCGCCGAACGCACAAGCGCCAAAATGGCCTCGACGACCGATTCGCCGACCGGCAGCCGGCGCACCAGCCGTTGCGCCGCAATCAGGTCCTCAGCCGTCATGACGGCCTTCGGCTTGGTTTCCTCGGTGCCGGTGGTGTCGAACACGATGCGGCGCTCAGCCTCGATGCTCGGATAGTCGACATCGATCTCCATCAGGAAGCGGTCGAGCTGGGCTTCGGGAAGCGGGTAGGTGCCTTCCTGCTCGATGGGATTCTGAGTTGAGAGCACATGGAAGGGCCGCGGCACGTCGTGGCGCGTGCCCGCAACGGTAACATGCTGCTCCTGCATGGCCTGCAACAACGCCGACTGGGTTCGCGGGCTGGCGCGGTTGATCTCGTCAGCTAACAGGAGCTGGGCGAAGATCGGGCCTGGAATGAAACGGAAATTGCGCCGGCCGGCCGTCGTTTCCTCCAGTACTTCGGTGCCGAGAATATCGGACGGCATCAGGTCCGGGGTGAACTGGATGCGCCGCGCGTCGAGGCCCAGCACGGTGCCCATGGTGTCGGCGAGCTTGGTCTTGGCGAGGCCGGGAAGGCCGATCAGCAGCGCGTGACCGCCGCACAGCAGGGTAATGAGCGCCTGTTCGATGACCTTGTCCTGACCAAAAATAACCGCCCCGATCGCCTCCTTGGCAGCGGCTACATGCTTGGCCGTAGTCTCGGCAGCACGCACGATCATGTCTTCCAATTTTTCCAGGCTGTCGCCGGACGATGTCGCCATAAGGCTTTACTCCCCAAAGTTCCTGTCACTGCACATATGATCGTGCCTGCAAAAATCAGACCGTGACCGAGCATATGGCCCCTCCTTAAGGGAGGGGGCCGTTTGTCTCCGTCCCCAAGTGTACGCTATTTTGCCGCGATGGCGATTGTTTTAGCGCGATAGCGGCTCTGCGCCGGTTCATCATTTTTTCGCGAGCGGGCCTTAACGCGCGTGCATCTACAACTAGGACCGACCATGGCGAACGCAAGGCAGAGTGGCAAGAACGGGCTCGAAGTTCTTGCGGGCGCGGTAAAAACCGCGTCCCGCAAGGGACCGCCCCCGGTCCACCTCTGGGATCCCGCTTATTGCGGCGAGATTGACATGCGGATTGCGGCCGACGGTACCTGGTTCTACCAGGGAACTCCGATCGGCCGACCCGCCTTGGTCAAACTGTTCGCTTCCATACTTAAGCGTGAGGGAGAAAAATATTTCCTCGTCACGCCGGTAGAAAAATGCGGCATCGTGGTGGAAGATTCACCGTTTATGGCGGTTGAGTTGCAAGTCGACGACGGCGAGGCAGGGCGGCAACTTTGCTTCCGCACCAATGTGGACGAGTGGGTCGTGTGCGGGGCCGGCCATCCGCTGCGGTTCGAGCTGGAGCAGGCGACCGGCGGACTTAAGCCTTATATCCATGTTCGTTCCGACCTGTGGGCGAAGGTGGCCCGCGCGGTGTTCTACGATCTCGTGGACCTCGGCGAAGCGCGCGAGATCGCTGGCACGCGGATGTTCGGCGTCGCGTCCGCCGGCCAATTCTATGCTATGGCCCCGGCCAACAGCCTTGAGGACATCACCTGATGACGGACGCCGCGCCGGTTCTCGGCAGCGAAGCCCAACGAGCGGAATTCTTCGCCCGCGTGCGCCGACGGCTTTCGCTCGACGTGCCGGCTGCGCTCCGCGATCCGACGGCGCCGGCCGTGCGGGGCGATCTCGATCTCGACCCGGAGTCCTGGACGAAGGCGGGCGTGATCGCCGCAAAGCCGGCGGCTGTACTTATTCCGGTGGTCGACCGCTCGGCTCCCACCGTGATTTTGACCCAGCGCACCGCCGATTTGCCGAGCCATGCCGGCCAGATCGCCTTTCCGGGCGGCAAGATCGACGGCGAGGAGACGCCAGCCGGGGCTGCGTTGCGTGAGGCCGAGGAGGAGATCGGCCTTAAGCCGGCACTGGTCGAGCCGCTCGGGTATCTCGACCTCTATCTGACCTTCAGCGGCTTTCGCATTCTGCCGACGGTGGCGCGCATAGCGCCGGATTTTGAGCTGACGCCCAACCGGTCCGAAGTCGCCGAAATCTTCGAAGTGCCTCTGGAATACCTGATGAGACCGGAAAATTACCGGCGCAAGAGTCGCGACTGGAACGGGATCATCCGCCACTATTACGAAATTCCTTACCGCAACCGTCACATCTGGGGTGTCACGGCGGGCATCCTGCGCAACCTCTATGAGCGGATTTGCCGGCAGTGAACTTCGCGGCGAATAACCGCTTCATTCTCGCATCGGGGCGCACCAAACTCCCCCGCAAAAGCGGCGGAGGGGGACAAAAAATGGAGCGATATTTGTCGGCCACGCTTAAGGACCATAAGGTCTGGATGCAGCTCATTGCCCGTCGCCTCGGGCCGCGCGGCGGACGCCTATGATCCGCCAGGTCGTCATCGAGCTTGCGTTGTTTGTCGCGCCCTTTGCGGCTTACGCGCTGTTTGTCTGGGCGACGCGGGAGGGGGTGATCAGCGTTTCGACATGGTCGCCGCATCGGCTCGTCTGGCTCACCGCTGCGGCGCTGGCGCTGGTGATCGCGGGCTTCGTGGGTTTGGGCCAATTCGGCGGGGCGCCGCCGGGCTCGACCTATGTGCCGGCGCATATGGAAAACGGGCGGTTCGTGCCCGGCACTCAGAAATGAGCGCGACTGTGCGGCTCGCGGACTCCGGCTGGCTCCGTGCGCCGGCGCTCGCGCGCGCGCTTTCGCTCCTCAACAGCGGCGGCGAAGAGGCGCGGGTGGTGGGAGGGGCAGCGCGCAATGCGCTGATGGGGCTGCCGTTAAGCGACATCGATATCGCTACGACCGCGCTTCCGGATGAGGTGGTGCGCCGCGCCACTGCGGGCGGATTGCGGACGGTGCCGACCGGCATCGACCACGGCACGGTCACGCTGGTGGTCGACGGAGCACCGTTTGAGGTGACGACGTTGCGCCAGGACGTCGAGACTTTCGGCCGCAAGGCCAAGGTCGCGTTCGGGCGGGACTGGAAGGTCGATGCCGAGCGTCGCGACTTCACAATGAATGCGTTGTCGATCTCCGCGGACGGCGTCGTGCACGACTATGTGGACGGCCGCGCCGATCTTGAGGCCCGCCGCGTCCGTTTCATCGGCGACCCGGCACGGCGGATCGCCGAAGATTATCTGCGCATCCTGCGGTTCTTCCGCTTCCAGGCGTCCTATGCCCACGGGGCCCCTGACCCCGCAGGGCTGCATGCCTGCATCGCGGCGCGGGATGGCCTGCGCAGCTTGTCGCGCGAGCGCGTCCGCGCGGAACTGATGAAACTCTTGGTCGCGCCATTCGCAGTCCCGACCCTCGCCGTCATGGCGGAAGCGGGTTTTACGACGCTGCTGCTGGGCGGCGTGGCGCTGCTCGCGAGCTTCGCCAACATGATCAAGGTCGAGGAAGCCGCCGGGGTTGCGCCGGATGCCGTGCGCCGGCTTGGCGCGCTTGGCGTATTCATCGATGAGGATGCCGAGCGGTTGCGGCAGAAGCTGCGCCTGTTCAATTCCGAATCTGAGCGCCTTGCCTCCATTGCGAACCGCTGGTGGCGCGTGTCCCCGGCGCTCGGCGAGGTCGGCGCGCAGGTGCTTCTGTACCGGCTCGGGCCGGAGCGTTACGTCGATCGCGTATTGATCGCCTGGACGCGGGCGCCTCAGGGCGCCGCCGATCCGGCCTGGCGCGCCCTCGTCGCGTTGCCGACGCGCTGGACCGCGCCGCGCTTTCCGCTCAAATCCGCAGACCTCATTGCGCGCGGCGTCCCCCGGGGGCCGGCGCTAGGAGCGGCGATGCGCGCCGCCGAAGAAGCCTGGATCGCGGCGGGGTTTCCGTACGATGAAGCCGTCCTCGACCGTCTCGCCAATGATGCGGCGCGGCGCGTGACGGTGCTATAGGGTGCAAGGATCATGCGCCGGCCGGCGCCCCGCGATCGTAACCATTCGACAAGTAAGGCGCGCCCTGTCCCCATTCGACGATATCTCGATCCCGCAGCTTTTGCTGATTGCCACGGTGGCGGTATTCACTTCGCTGGTCGGCGGCGTCACCGGCTACGGCACCGGAGCGTTGATGCCGCTCGTGCTGGTGCCGATCGTCGGGCCTGAGCCGGTGGTGCCGATCATCGCGATTTCGGCGACATTGACCAATCTGAGCCGGTCGCTGGCTTTTCGCGGCTCGATCGACTGGAAGCGAGCGAAGCTTGTCGTTCTCGCCGCGGTACCGACCTGCATTCTTGGCGCCTGGGGCTACACGCTGTTGTCCGGTCCCGGCGCCATGCTACTGATCGGCGCGATGCTGGTCGTGGTCGTGATTCTGCGCCGCCTGGTCTCCCGCTACGATTTCCGGGTCCGCGACCGCGGCCTTGCGGTGGGCGCCTGCGGCTGGGGCTTCGTGGTTGGCGGCGCCAACGGGGCCGGCGTCATCATCATCTCGCTCCTGATGGCGGCGGGCCTCACAGGCGCGACCGTGATCGCAACGGACGCAGCGCTCTCGGTCGCGATTGGCCTTGTCCGACTTGCGGTGTTCGGGGTCGCGGGGGTTGCCACCGCCAAGGTCATGGCGGTAGCGATGCTCATCGGCGGGGTGACGCTTCCGGGCGCGTTCTTGGCTCGGCTGATCGTCGAACGCCTGCCGATTCATGTGCATACCGCGATGCTGGACGCGGTCGTGGTGACCGGCGGCGCGGTGATGGTTTTGGGAGCGGTGGGAAGGATCCTAGCGTCGTGAGTTGGAGACCATCATGGCAACACAAAGGAATCCAGCAGGTCCTGATTTCGTAAGCGGCGTTCCGGTCGATGATCTCGCCGAAGGGCGCATGCTGGCGGGGCACGTCGGCGAAGAACCCGCCCTTCTGGTACGTCGCGGCGACGATTTCTACGCGATTGGCGCCACTTGTTCTCATTACGGCGGTCCGCTTGCGGAGGGGCTCTTGGTCGGAGACACCGTGCGGTGTCCCTGGCATCACGCCTGTTTCAGCCTCAAGACCGGCGAGGCAACGGATGCTCCGGCGTTCAATCCGGTCGCGTGCTGGAAGGTGGAGCGGCGCGGCGACAGCGTCTTCGTGCGGGACAAAAAGGAGCTCTTGGAGCCAGCTCGGAGGGCCAGCGCCGCGGCTGTGGGATCGCCCGCCAGAATCGTCATCATTGGCGGCGGCGCAGCGGGTTTTGCCGCTGCCGAGAAACTTCGTCGCGAAGGGTACCAGGGACACCTCGTTATGGTGAGCGGCGAGGACGCGCCGCCTGTCGATCGGCCCAATCTGTCCAAGGATTACCTTGCCGGAAAGGCGCCGGACGAGTGGGTCCCGCTGCGGCCCGACAACTTCTATTCCGAAAACGGCATCGAGCTGCGGCTTCGCACAAATGCGGCCAGCATCGACGTGCCTGCGCGCGAAGTCGTGCTCGAGGATGGGACGAGGGTGGCGTACGATCGGCTGCTGCTTGCGACCGGCGCCGAGCCCGTCCGCCTGTCGACCCCCGGGGCAGAATTGCCGCACGTGCGCGTGTTGCGGTCGCTCGCCGACTCCCGCGCGATCATCGAGCGGGCCGCAGCGGCGCGGCGATGCGTCGTGCTGGGTGCGAGCTTCATTGGGCTCGAAGTGGCGGCGGCGCTCCGTGCGCGTGACATCGAGGTGCATGTGGTGGCGCCGGACAGACGCCCCATGGAGCGCGTCCTCGGTCCGCAGATGGGCGATTTCGTGCGTGCGCTGCACGAAGAGCATGGCGTCGTCTTCCATCTCGGCGAAACGGCCACGGACATCTATGACAAGCGGGTCGCCCTCAGCGGAGGCGGCACGCTCGATGCTGACCTCGTGGTCGTCGGTGTCGGCGTGCGCCCACGTATTGCACTCGCCGAGAACGCGGGCCTCGCGATCGACCGCGGCGTGGTCGTTGATGATTTTCTCGAAACCAGCGCGCCGGGAATCTTTGCGGCGGGCGATATCGCGCGCTGGCCTGACCCGCACACCAGCGCAAAAATCCGCGTCGAACATTGGGTGGTCGCCGAACGGCAAGGCCAGGCCGTAGCGCTCAACATGCTTGGACGCCGGCAGAAGTTCGCAGCCGTGCCGTTCTTCTGGAGCCAGCATTACGACGTGCCGATCAACTATGTCGGACACGCCGAGACGTGGGACACGCTGACGGTTGACGGCGATATCGCGGCGAAGGACTGCCTGTTGCGCTACGGCCGCAACGGGCGTGTGCTCGCCGTCGCCTCGATCTATCGCGATGTCGCGAACCTGGAGGCCGAGCTGGCGATGGAGCGGACCATAGCTTAGGTCTGGAGCGGTGCCGATCAGGGTTGAAGCGCCTGCCCTTCCCTCGGGAGTCGTGGCCGGGCTTGTCCCGGCCACGACCCTATTATGTGATTATCCCCCGCCGCCCGGGGCCGGCGTGCGTGCCGCGACCGGTGCGACGATGCGCTCGAAATCGGCGTTCGGACCCGGATTGCCGTGGATCGGCACATGCTGCGCCACATCGAGCTTCAGCCGCTTGACGTTCCTGAACAGAGCAACGGCGCTCAGGTTGACATTCGCAAGCGTCCCTCCGGCAGGCGGAGGCCCGTAGAGGTCCGCGTTGATGAGGATCTTGTCCTGCGGCAGATAGGCGACCAGCATGTCGTTGGCGTGATTAAGATTGTCGACATGGTACAGCATGATGCTGCGCTGTCCGTCGCTGATCTGGTACTGGTCCGTGAACGTCTGCAGCATGAGCGGACCGGGACCGGTCGGCGCAAACGCGAACTGCGACAGCCGGTCGGGCTCCAGCGCGCGGGACTGCGGGCCGAGGACGACCTTCTGGAAATAGTCCTTGTTGTGGTCGTCGGTGATGACCGTCGCGCCTTCGGCCGCGTAGGTTCGCACCCCGCCGGAGTGATCGAAGTGGTGGTGCGTGACGACGACATAGCGGATCGGCTTGTTGGGGATGGTCTTCTTGATTTCAGCGATCACGGCGTTCGAGCGCGCCTCGCTCGTCGGGGCCTCGACGACGGCGATGAAGTCTTTGAACTCGACGGCGACGCTGTTGGCATTGCTGCCGCCCATGAGCCAGACCCCGTCCCCGAGCTTTTGCGCCGCGACGCGGACCTGCGGGGCGGGCGCCGCGCGCACGCCGTCGGGAACCGCTACGGCCGCATCCGGCACATTCACCTTGGCGTCGGTGACCCGCACTTCCATCCAGTTGTGACCACCCGGCACCAACGGATTGTCGCCCTGATGGGCGTGAGAGCGGAACGGGAACTTGGCGCCGCCGCCGACATCGCGGTAATCGCTGTAGCGGATTTCCACCATCATGTCGCCGAGAACCGAGTCGGGAATCCAGGTGATGACCCGCTCCAGCAGGTTGTCGTTATTGAACTCGCCGGTCACCCGGTACTTGCCCATGGTCGTAAATCCTACGACCTTGAGCGTCCGGTTCAGCCGACTGTAATAGCGGTCCTCGACTGTCGCGTCCTTGGCCTGTTGGGCGGCCTTGATGAAGCCATGCGGGCTGAGCGAGATCAGCAACTGCCGATATTCGGCTGCGCCCGGCTGCGGATTTGGCTGGCCTTGCGGGTTCAAGTTCCACGCAAAGTTGCCGCTGACAAAGTTCGTCGTGCGCACCTCGCCTTGGAGCGGAACGAAGCCGCCGCCGCGAGGGGGGTTGTTGCCCTGAACGCGGACATGCTCCTCTTTCGAGGATTTGCTGGCGTAATCGATGGTCGTCGTATAACTCTTGAAGTCCGTTCGCGGCCAGTCCGAGCCCTCACCCGCGGTGGCGAAACTCTGACCCACCGCGCCCATCCAGCCCGTGCCGGCATAGACGACGGAATTAACGGCGCTCGCGCCGATCGCCTTGTCGGCGGCTTGCAACAGGCTGGCGGCATTTTGTGCGGCCGCCGGGGTGGCCATCAAGGCCGACCCTGCCAACAACATTCCAAGTTTGTGTCTCATATGTCTCCTCCCACAAACGGCCCAAGGGGCGTCCCGAACGCAACCAATGAATCTGTAAAAGCTGGTAAGCCTGACTTGGGGCTTTGCGTGCGTGCCCGCCCAGGGCCCCAAACAATAGCTGATTGAGCATCGTGTGGGAAGCGGCCCACCGCGGACCGCAGCACGCAGCTTCGCAACGAGCTCCTGTAAAACGCTCTTTTGATGCCTATGGCCACTTCACCACCGGCGGCATCGACGACAGGATCGACTCCACATTGCCGCCCGTCTTCAGCCCGAACACGGTGCCGCGGTCGTACAGCAGGTTGAACTCCACATAGCGGCCGCGGCGCACGAGCTGTTCCTCGCGTTCCGCCTCCGTCCACGGCGTCGCGAAATTGCGTCGCACCAGCTCCGGATAGATCTTCACGAAGGCGCGGCCGACGTCCTGCGTGAAGGCGAATGCCGCGTCCCAATCGGCTTCCAGAAAATCGTAGAAGATACCGCCGATGCCGCGCATTTCGTTGCGGTGCTTCAGGAAGAAGTACTCGTCGCACCACGTCTTGTACTTGTCATAGGGCGCGACCGCCGCGTGGGCATCGCAGGCTGCTCTCATAGCGGCATGGAATGCGATCGTGTCGGGATCGTCCTGGGTGCGGCGCTTGTCGAGCACCGGCGTCAGGTCGGCGCCTCCGCCAAACCACGCCTTGGTGGTGACAACGAAGCGGGTGTTCATGTGCACGGCCGGCACGTGCGGGTTCCACAGGTGGGCGATCAGCGAAATGCCCGACGCCCAGAAGCGCGGGTCGGCGTCGGCGCCGGGAATCTGGCCGCGGAACTCCGGCGCGAATTCGCCGAACACGGTGGAGACGTGGACGCCCACCTTCTCGAACACGCGTCCCTTCATCATCGACATGACGCCGCCGCCGCCGGGCGCGCCGGTGTGATCGCTGCGCGACCACGGCGTGCGCACGAACCGGCCGGCGCTGTCGCCATAAAGCGCGGCAGGCGCGTCGGCCTCGAGCCGCTCGAACGCCGCGCAGATGTCGTCGCGCAATGCCTCGAACCAGGCTTTGGCGCGCGCCTTGCGCCCTTCGAGTTGACCTGCGTCCATTTTGCCTACCTTGGGAGACACCCTGAGCTATCTTCGACTTGCTGCCCAATCGGCTTCTCGCGGGAATCCATTAGGGTCATATCCCGCACGGCACGTCGGCGCGTGGCGGCGATGAGGGCGGGGGTTGGTTTAGGTGGATTCTCCAGCAGCACCAGCACGCGCATGGTATCACGCTCGCTGAGCACGATTCGCTCGGCATGATCCACGATTTGACGCGCGGTCGGCAGCACGTTCTCCATGATAAAACTCGCCATGTCCGCCCGCTCATAAGCGGCAGCCGTCGCCAGAAGCCGTTTTTCGTACGTGGTCACGAGATCTTCCATGCAATACTGGAAATCTTCCATGATCAGGGTCGGCGCGCCCAGCAATGCAAGATGACGGGCGGCGGTGGCCGTATGTGGCGGATGCAAGCCCAATTCCGTCACATCCGTGAAACAGATTGGGGTCGATGGCGATCATCTGACCTCGTTTTTTCTGAAGGGCAGTGCCAATGTCTTTTCTTAACTCCGAGCGTAATAACGTCCCCATCGACCGCCGCCGGTTGCTCGGCTACCTCGGGGCGGCCTCGCTCGGCCTTATTGCAGCCCCGGCGCTGATCGGTCGGGCGGCGGCGCAAGCCCCGCGCTGGACGGCCGATCCATTCAGCCTCGGCGTCGCGTCCGGCGGGCCGCGGCCCGACGGCTTCGTGTTGTGGACACGGCTCGCGCCCGATCCGCTGTCGGCCAACCCGGCGACCCCAGGCGGGATGACCGGCGGCGATGTGCCGGTCGCCTACGAGATCGCCGGCGATGAAGCGATGCGCGACGTCGTCCGCCGCGGCGTTGCCGACGCTGAAGCGGCCTACGGGTGGTCGGTTCACGTCGATGTGGCCGGCCTGCTGCCGGGTCGCGCCTATTGGTACCGGTTCCTGTGCGGGGACGCGGCGAGCCGGGTGGGGCGCGCGATGACGGCGCCTGCGGCCGGAGCGCCGGTCGAACGCATGCGGTTCGGGTTCGTGTCCTGCGCCAACTACGAGCACGGCTATTTTGCCGCCTACCGTCACCTCGCCGAAGAAAACCCTGACATGGTGCTGTTTCTCGGCGACTATTTCTACGAATACGTCGAGGAGATCCGCCCGACCGTTCGCCGCCACAGCGACGGCATCGAGGCGGCGACGCTGCCGACCTACCGCAACCGCTACGCCCAGTACAGGCTCGATGCCGACCTGCAGCGGTTGCATGCGCAGACGCCGGCGCTCGTCACCTGGGACGACCATGAGGTCGCGAACGACTACGCGGACAGGTGGTCGCAGTTCAACGATGATCCGGACCTGTTCCTGCGCCGGCGCGCTGCCGCCTATCAGGCCTTCTACGAGCATATGCCGGTGCGGCCGATCCTGTCGCGTCCCGACGGGCCGGTCATGCGCGTCTACGACCGCTTCGCCTTCGGCGACCTGCTCGAAGTCTCGATGGTTGACGGCCGCCAATATCGTTCCCGCCCGGCCTGCTACGCGGCGCCGGACCGGCTGCGTGGTCACCTGGAGTCCGACGCCGCGTGTGCGGAGCGACGCGAAGAAGGCCGCTCGATGCTCGGGCTTGCTCAGGAAAGCTGGCTTGGCGTCGGCCTTGCCGGTTCCAAGGCGAAGTGGAACGTGATCGCCCAGGACGTGCTGATGGCGCAGCTGCGGCAAAAGATGCCCAATGGCGATTTCGGGTTCTGGACCGATGACTGGGATGGCTTTCCGGCAAGCCGCCGGCGGCTGTTGCGGCGGATCGCCCAGACCCGCGTGCCGAATCCGGTTGTCATCGGCGGCGACATCCACGCCTTCTTTGCTAATGACCTGCGCCTCGATTTCGACGATCCGAAATCCCCGGTCGTGGCGACCGAATTCGTCGGCACGTCCATATCGTCGTCCGGGCCGCCCTACGATGTGTTCGCGGCGGCGCTGCCTGACAATCCGCACGTCCGGTTCTTCGAAAGCCGCAAGCGCGGATACGTCAGCGTGGATGTCGACGCCAAGCAAATGACGACACGGCTGCGCGCTATTTCCGATGCCGCCGACCCGAAAGCGAGTGTGTCGACGCTGAAGACCTTCGCGGTCGAGAACGGCAGGGCGGGTGCGGTGGAGGCGTGAGTGCGCGTGGTAGGATGGGTTGAGCGCCAGCGAAACCCATCGACGGCTGCGCCGACGGTAGCCCGGATGGAGCGCAGCGTAATCCGGGATTGGCCGTTCCCGGATTACGCTGCGCTCCATCCGGGCTACAATACTCAAGCTGCCCGGAGCAGGCTTGCGATTGAAGCCTCGCGAGCGAACGCATCCAGATGAACGGTAATGGCCGTCATTGTTGGGTAACTCGCTATCTTAGGCGCCTCATTTCGTAGCCTGAAAACAGCTACGGCAAGCATCCGGTAAGCAGGGATCCTCGGTTCTGGCGCCGACCCGGGTGCACTGTGGTCAATGTTGACCGGGCATCCCGAATGCCTACATCAACGACGCGCGGATAGGCCGGCCAGCCGAAAAGGGACACCGCATCCCCTGCCGCGTCATCCACCTATGCGGAGCGCCAAGCGGGAGGCGCAAATGAAACGCACGAAGAAGCCGGTGCCGCCGCCTGCGGCTGCGAACTCGACCGGTCTGACCGTGACCGGCGGAGCCCACAGCAACAACTGGATCAGCGCCTCCGGCGAAACGCACGGGAATGGGTCCAGCACCTCCGGCGGCTCGTTCAACGGGTCCGGCGAAACCCATGGCTCGTTCGGCGGCTCGTCCAGCGCCTCCGGCGAAACCCATGGCCTCGTCAGCATTGCTTCTAAAAGCAAGAGGCAGGGTGTGGGGGGCAAGCCGCGGGATCCTGAGACTGCACGCCGCGACGCCAAGATCGTGCAGGAGGCTCTGGACCTGAGGGCCCGGAATCCAGATCGCAAGAAGGTCAAGGACAAGACGATCATATCCGATGTCGCCCGCCGTCATAGCGTGGGCGACAGCTACGTGAGGAGGAAACTAGCAGAGTACCGAAAGAAGCTCGGCACCGACCCGAATCACCCGCACAAACCGACCTCCTGGGACGAATTCCACGCCACCGTCAAGCCGGGGCATTACTTCATCAACCCGGCCGATATGAAGCTATACCAACGTAGATTCTCTTAATAGTTTGTGAGTCTTTGTATTCACTCGCCCTGGAGTTTTGTATCTTTTCGGTGTCGCGTTTTTTGCTCGACCACGGGGGAATTAGGTCTATTTGGTCGCGCATTCGGTCGGTTTCCCAATCGTGCTGGCGCCTCCCAACGATCTGCTCGGCATGTCGATCGCCGAGGGCGTTGAGGACGGGCTCACGGTGCACCAGTCGACCGGCCTTGGTGGCTGGGCCGCCGGTTCCGCCTCTCGAATGCCGGCGCTGGCCGCTGTCATCCCGAGCTACATCGAATGCGTGACGGTGGTCGCGGACGACGATGCCGATGGCCACCGCTTCGCTGGTGAGCTCGGCGATCGCATTCGAGCACGTCGCATCGAGGTTCGCCGGGTGGTCGCTAATCGGTGGAGACCCGCAGCATGACTCCCATCCAAGCAATCCATGGCGCCCGCCTCCTCGCACACCGCGCCGACAGCCGATCTGACACGGCCGATCTTGTAACGGCGCCGATCTTAGTTACGGGCCGGAATCGAAGGAAAGGAGAAATGGAAGCAATGGACATGGCTGATCAGCGCCGCGCCATAGCAAAGCTCAATGCTTTGTTCGCCGCCTTCAAAAGCAGCATAGAGCCGTTCATCAAAGAGGTCCTTGACGACGGCAATGGGAGCGACCGATGACCGACGACCTGGCAGCCGAAGGCACGGGATTTCAGCTTGCTGAAACGAGCGCCATATCGCACCCACCTGCACGCCTAAGGACCCGGGGAGACGATCCCTACGACCACCGGGTGGCTGGCCCTCGTTGCAGGCAAATCCGCATCGGCTCATCTCTCGAGACATGCACGCTCCAGGAGTGCGGGCGATCCGGCAAACAGCAACACAATGCGATGTGAGAGCCTTTCACAGCACACAACGAGTCACCGCGCTGGCCGGTAGCCGGCATCATCGAAATAGGAGCACGAGATGACGAGCCCCGACGTGAAGCCACAACTCATGGAGCAGATGGTCAATCTCGACCTCCTGTGGAAGCAGGCTCACCGAGGGCAAGTCACCTTAGGATTGGCTCAAGGGGTTGGGCAAGCAAGTGCTCGAGCATATCGCAAGAGAGCAAGTGTCGAGCTCTCTGATCTAGTGATGACAACCGACGAATCGATCAACTGATAACGCGCCGGGCGGTACCCGGCATTCCAACTGAGAGGACTGCGAAATGAACGTCGCTGAGATGGCAAAGGTGATGATGGATTGGAAGCTGAATACGGACAGCTTCGAGACGTTCGCACGCGATCTCGACGCGTTGATCACGACCATGACGAAGAAGTTTCCGCACGCAACCAGTGATGAGATTCAGCACGCCTTGAGATCGCTCTACCGAAATGGCCGACACTCCCCGAGCTCCCGCGAGTGGAGCCAATCCACGTTGCAACGATCAACGACAATTCGCTTCGATTATTCCGGTCGCCACTAGACGGGCCTGATTTTCCTTGGTTCGTTCCCGACGATCTGTTCAAATGCTTTGGGTTGTCAAGAGAACTTAGCTGGCATTTCATGGACGACCTGCCGAGAGACGGCAAATATAAGCGTGACGTTCGCACCATAGTGACTGCTAATGGCCCGGTTACGATTGCGCCAAACTACATGGCGCTAAAAGTTCTCGGGGCCATGGAGCAGATCGGCGAGATCGACAAAAGCGCTGTTAATGATTATGCGCGTGCCATCGCAGAAATCTCGCCGGAGAAAATGACGGAGGGGCTGCCATTCGGTTCCAAGGCCTTTTTCGATTGGATGAAAAAAGCACTAAGTCGCGAGGGCGGTGACGACACATCTAACATTCTCAATCCTATGCTTGCACTGCTTGAAGCAGCGGAGAAATACGGCGAGGCGATTCAGGAGGACGGTGAATACTGCTTCAGGATCACTATGCCGGAATGATGTGCTCGCCGGTGGACGTTCGGCGCCATGTCCGTCGCTCTGTCCTTCGCCCTTTATTTCACCAGCACGTTCTTGAACATGACTTTTTGGGCAAACCTCAATCCGGAGGTGACGGCAAAGGCGGTCCTCGCCGCGGGCGGCCTTGTCATTGAGTTGATCAATTATACCGTTCCGAGCGCGATCTCGTTCGTGCCATCATCCCAGCGAGTGTTGCACCTCGTCGTATGGGCTGTGTTGTGTGTGACGATGGTGTCGACCGCCGTTGCCGGGGCTGGCGTCGTCAAGAACAGTCTCGGCGCCTCGCAGGTGTCCCGCAAGCAGACGATGGCGGAGCGGGACCGACTCCATCGCATCATCGACACGCCGCTGGCGCCCGTCTCGGATGCTTCAGTGGTGGCCGCTCGGGAGAAACGCGACACTGCGAAGGCCGTCGCGAAGAGCGACTGCCCGAAGAACAGAAGCCTCGATATTGAACTCTGCAACAAGTCTAAGGCTGCCTGGTTAAAGGCCGAGGCCGATCTCACGTTGGCGAGCGAGAAGCACGACAATGGCGTGAGGACCGTCGAGCAGCAGCACCGCAAGGACGTTGCCGACGCCAAGGCTGAGCTTGGTCGCCTGTCCGTAATCTCAGTTGACCGGGACATCGTGGCTGCTGGCGTCAACGCGATCGTCCCGGGCGTGCCGGAAGAGTGGATCACCAGGGGCGTGGTCGGGTTGTGGGTTTTTTTGTTCAGCGTCGCCCCCTGCGCATTGTTGCGGCTAGGGCTCGCGCTACTTGTGCCGCCGCGATCGGGAGCATGCTCGTAGGCGTCACCCCTCCGGTTCATAGGCATCGCATCGCGACAACAGCAGCGGTAATCCTGGCGGCCGGATATTACCGGTACTCGCACGGCGCCCTTGCGCCACGTGATCCGCGGCCCACAGAACCGCACCATGTTGGTACTGATTGCCGTCTCGTCGATGAGACCAGATGGGCAGGGTCAAGCAAGCCTTGCTCTTTGATCCAGCGCCGGCGTGCCTGAGCCACGTCCGCCCGTTGCTGTTCGGCTGCCGGCAGGCTTTTTTTAAAGGTGATGTTATGACGCTCGAAGAACCGCCACAGCTCGCTCCGGCTGCTGCGAATTCGCCATTTGCGCAACGCTGCGAGCAGTTCCATGAAGGTGGGGGGCCGTTCTTTAGCCAGACCCAATATCATTGTCGTGTGTTCCTCCAGCCGGGAGGTGCTCCCTCCACGCGGCTGCGGAGATGCACAGCCGGTATCACGCCAGCTGCCACCATTTAGCCGCTGTGCTCACCGCAATCCCGAAAAGCTCCGCCGCTTTGTGCCGAGAGGTCCCAGACGCAACCGCTTCAATCGCGCGCTTAGGCAAATCAGCAGAATAGGATTTCGACATTCCCACACCCTCCAAAGCAGAATCAATGCCGGCAGGCTCGCTTATCTAAGCAGAGATTCTCTGTTTGCCCAACAGATTGCGATTTCGTTCCGTGTTCAAGTCGGCGACGGCACTGTGGATAGCGGCGTCGAGGGTGTCGACATCGGTAAACGTCTTGTGGGCGAGATTAAAGGCTTTGAGGT
>WNFR01000801.1_pt1 | contig 32156 bp, 32 predicted proteins | sample 5400221 | NCBI WGS metagenome assembly WNFR01 (sample SAMN13153357, study PRJNA577476) | soil metagenome | isolation source: 40 cm soil under Madrone tree | place: USA:California | collected 2016-06-14
TCCGGACTCCACGGACCGAATGGCGCAGTTTTTCTTGCGGGCGGGGGCTGTGCCGGGTTACAGGAGAGGGGTTCGTCAGTTCTGTAGTTCGTCGGCAGCGCCCCGCTTTCCCACAGCGGGGCGTTTGTCACGATGCGCCACCCTCCTCCAGCCCGACATCCATCGCAGTGCGGAGCGCCTTCGTGGGGGTGTCCTGATTGGACGGCAGGTTTTGCAGCGACGAGCGCTCCGACCGAAGAAGTGATTCGGCCCACGCAACGCCGGCGCCAATGTCGTAAAGCGGCCGACGCCCCCACCAACTATCTACGGGCGGTCCCTGATTGACGGCAGGGGCGGCCATCTTGTTCAACTTACTGTTGGAAATCGGGAAGCCGCGGGCGCGCAGTTCCGCGCCCAGCTCTGCTCTCGTGTACCGCTTCACGGTCTAACCCTCTCTGTCCAGTTGTTGTCCGGAACAGACGGGTTACGCGACGGTTTTGGTGATTATCAACCGTGTGAAAATCTCAATTCATTTTTCACCAGTGGGGGGACCAAAGCCTAAAGCTTCGAGCCAAATGTTGTTGTGGGGTGGCAGTTCTGCGATGATCTTCGCTCGCGCTTTCTCGGCTTTCTTGATCTTGAGCCACCGTTGCCAGAGCGCTTCCTCATATCGCTCTTGAGCGGTGGTCTGTGAGAATCGTCGACCAGATTCAGATCGGCTTTGAGCTTTGTACGGGAAGCGGTGTGCCGGAGATGGGTGCTCGTCACGTGATTCCGCAGCTATCCGTTTGATGGCCTCCCGCTCGCTAATGCCTTCTCTCTCCACTCGCCAATTCACTTCGATCATCAAGGCCATCTCGTTTGGGAGGGTCCATTTCGCCGCGCTGGGGACGGCCTGACGCGGCTGTATCTCGATCCGATTGATGCCGTAGTACAGCGAGGCCACTATGAAGGTTACGAGCCGCCGAGCGGCCGTGCTTGCCGGATCAACGCCAACAGCTTGAAAAAATTTCACCAACGGTTTGAATTTGGGCAGTTCTTGTTGGAGCTGATCGGCCAGCAGCATCAGCTCTTGTTCAAGCTGATCGGCGGTCGGCGCCGGCTTCTTGGTGCGTGGCATCGCGCCTCCGCCGGGCGCCCGCATATGGGATGGAGCGACGGAAGGCCGGTGCGGTACCGGCCCCCGTTCGGGAGCTACCCTATCCGTCGCGTACGTGACGTACAGGCATCCCGGATGCTGGTCAACGTTTGGGGCGGCAAGGGCCGTTTTTCAGGCTTGGTGCTTACATGACGCTGATAGCGCCTGATGAGCTGCGGCCTTAAGGCACTGAAATTATGCAGTAAGCTTGGACCAGATGTCCTCAGCCTGAATGACGCGGTCATTGTAGAGGACGGTCGCGCCTGGGATCTGTTTCTCGACGTCCGAGATCCTTGATTCGTAGGTAAAGAAGAAGTCGCATTCCACAGGGTTCACGAAGCACTTCTGCGTCAATCGGCCCGTCGAGCCCTCCGTGTGGTCGACCTTTTCACGGAACGAGTCGATGACCGACTTGACCTTCGGGTTGGACAGTTCGCGACCGGTCATGTTCGCCTGGCCGGAGGCCGAGTACGCGAGCGCTACGGCGACCACCTGGCAGCTTGCCGAGCGCGCGCAGTCGGTGGCGTGGCCCTTTACGGTTCCCCAGTTCGCCACATCGGCGTTGCCCGGAGCGAGATCGGCCCAGTTCTTGCCGGCCACGGCAATGAGATCCAGGAACGTGAGGGCCTTGGGGTCCTTGTTGTAGAATTTTCCCAGAACTTCGGCCGCCTGGGGGTTGACAACGGCGATAACCATCGACGAGGCGTACATCGTCTGCTCGGCGGCGTTCCACTTCGCTGAGCGCAGACCCAGGATCGAGGCGTCAGGCGAGACGGTCGAGCAGTTGAGCTTGCCGCTCTCCCATTGGCTCATGATGTCGCCGGAGCCGAGGAGCGTACCGGAGCTGTCGCGAGGGAAGCTGATCGTCACCTTTTCATTGCCGCGGATCTTCTGGAAACCCGCGACGACGGCCGGATCGGCAACGAGCGCGTTCTTGTCCGACGCCCAGCACATGTTGACTGTAACCGGGTTCAGCGTCGCTACGCGCGCCGTGTTCCGGGCAGCAGTCCACCAGGAGCTGAGGGTGTTTTTCAGTGTCTCGTCCCAGGTCTCCTGAGCACAAACCGGCGTCGAAATAGCTGCTAAGCAAACTACTGCGGTGGCAAGTATCGTCCTCATCATCGTGCCTCCATTTCCTGACGGAAGAACTTGCCCCAAGGCTGTCTCGCCTTGCTGTGACAAGCATGTGACGGCTCGATGTCAGAGACCCCTTTCAATCGCGACTGTGAATTTGCAGCAAGCGTGGCCCGATTGAGCCACCGGGTCCGGCCTGAGCCTGCCATCGGGCCGACCAGAGGCCGGACCCGGTGGGCCGGCCCGATGGTAAACTTCAGCGAAATCCGGGACCGCATATCGACGCCGCTGTCCCCGGGTTTCGCTAGAGCTCAATCGGGCTACGGTCCTTCACGGTTTCAATTTTCCGTTGCCTTCACGAAATCTGACCAAAGCGCGTGAAGATCGGTTTCATAACCCGTCGTCACAGCCTCGGCGAATGGGCGCCCGTCCAATATAGCGGCTATCATACGTGCGAAACCGGCAGGGCTCGTGTCACGGAGGAAAGCAACAAAAAGTCCTGCCTGCCGGTAGGCCATCAGGATTCGAAATGAAGTATTTGGTATTTCCGGCCGCTGCTCGAATTTGACGGCGGCAAGATTGAGCAAAGAGCCCGCACTTTCAACGGCAATATGATCGCCGCTGCGAATGGCCTCTCGCGCCTGGACCTCGCTTACACGTTCCGCACCGCCACCTCCCGAAACCATGACGGCAAGTCCCTCTTTGAACCAATTCGGCAGACGGATGTAAGCCAGCGGCGAAAGCCAACTCTGCAGGTGCGCGTGAGACAACTCATGCGTCAGGATGGCCGGCAGACGCTGGCGTTGAGCGGAGAACAAAACCGGCGACAGGATCACGTGGCCGAAAAACGTCACCCCAACGGCGCCGGAATCTCCAACTCCGTTTGCAGCCGCGAAGGCCTCCCGCGAGACGTACACGCCGATGGTGACAGGATGAGCAAACTGGCGTTGCTGGATGGCCTCGACCCGAGCGACGGCGGTTGGCAGCAGGTCCGCAACAGTGCGTCCATATTCAGATGCACCCGGTTCGTAGTGCACCTGAGGATTTTCTAGCAACGCCGCCAAACCCTCCGGACTGTTCCACCAGCCCGATGCAATGTGGCGTACTGTCGGTACGGCAGCGGCGGAAACAGCAGCGAGAAGCACGAAGGCCACGGCTGTCGCTGCAATCGCCTTTGGGATTGGGTGCCGCATGGCCGGTCGCTCCATCCGAACGGTCAGATCACGTAGCCAACAAAGCCGTTTTGCAGGGAAACCGCAGACGCGCCATTCGGCAGATCATCGCGAAGGACCCTTTGTTCAGTAGCCAAATTCAAGTCTCTGGGAGTTCACGCCCGCTTGCGTTCCTGCGCCTCGTCCGGCTTCACGAAAAATGCGGACAGCTCTGCAATCGCATCTCCAGCCGACGGTGCGCCCGCGACGTCGGCGATATCCTGGTAAAGCCGCGCGATCGCTTCGAACATGTCGCCGCTCGGCGTGCCGTCTTGAAGAAAATGGCCGATCTCCTCCATTTCGGCGACCCAGCGGTAGGCTTTCGGATACATGCGCGGCACCTGCCGGGTGAGCCAGGCGAGAAGGTGAGGCTGGCTTGCTTCCAGCTCCTTATGGAGCGCCGATGCGGAGCCCGCGCGCGTCGCGCCGAGAACCATGGCGACCGCGATGGCCGTGAACCCTTTGGTAATGCCCCCATATGACATCTTGAGCGCCGACGCCGCGCCGATCGGGCCGTCGAGCGCCGGGAACGCCACCCCGAATTCGCTCAACCGCGCGACCTCATGGGCGGCCACACCGGACACGTAAATTCGCGTTCCGGTCCCGTTCGGTGGCGGTGGCGGACCGATGATGCCGCCATCGACGTACTGACAGCCGCTGGATTCCAGCACGGCCCCGATCGCAATTGCGGTCTCGGGCGACACCGCGTTGCAGTCCACGTAGATCGGTTTCTTGCGCGCCCGCGTCAGCGCCGGCTTGAGCCGCTGCGCCAGCGCAATCGCCTCGCCGGGCGGACAGATCGACAAGAAGAAATCAGCCTCCTCTACCAGCGCGTCATCGTCGGCGACCGGCACCATATGGGCCCGCTGCGCCCTCGCGGCACTGGCGGGCGAGCGTCCGGCAAGGGAAGTGGTGACTCTTACGCCCCGTTCGGAGAGCCGCGCCGCCACCGCCGATCCCATTTCGCCGGGCGCAATAATCGCAACCACATAGGCCATGTCGTGCTCCTGATGAATGTCGGAAACCTTGGCCGAAGCCGCGAACCGAGTCTAGGTGGAATCCCCGAATTCCCGCTGGCAGCGAATTTGACGGGGAATTTTTTTGGATTGGCTCCAGATCTGGTGCTGCCAGAAGGCCCATTCGCACAGCGCTTTCAGTGCGTTGCGGTAAACTGCTCGAATTTCGTGCCGGTCAGGCGCAGAGAATTTTCCGCCCCGGCAGGGAATTCATCGGTCGGGCCAGGGAAACGGGCGTCACCATCCCGGTTGATCAATATGTGTCGGTCTGGTAGCGGCCGCGTTTCTTGAGATCGGCCACATAGGCGATCGCTTCGTCGGCGGTTCGGGCGCCGTGCTCGACAATGATCTCGATGAGGGCGCGCTCGACATCCTGCCCCATGCGCACCGCGCCGCAGATATAGAAATGCGCACCTTCCGACAGCCAGGCCCAGATGTCGGGCCCGACCTGACGCATGCGGTTTTGCACGTAGAATTTATCCTTGTCGTCGCGCGACCATGCCAGCGACAGGCGGGTCAGCACGCCGGCTGCCTTCATGCCGTTGAGTTCGTCCTCGTAGAAGAAATCGCAGTCATGGCGCTGGTGGCCGAAGAACAGCCAGTTGCGGCCGGGCGCCTTGGTGGCCATGCGCTCGTGCAAGAACGCGCGGAACGGGGCGATGCCGGTGCCGGGACCGACCATGATGATGGGCACGGCGGGATCGGCTGGAAGGCCGAAATTATGCGCCTTCTGGACGTAGACCTTGACCTTGTCGCCGGGGGCAACGCGTTCGGCCAGGAACGTCGAGGCAACGCCGAGGCGCTGGCGCTTGGCAATCTTATAACGCACCGTGTCGACCGTGAGCGACACGCGTCCCGGATGGGCCTTGAACGAAGAGGAGATCGAGTAGAGCCGCGGCTGCAGCGGATCGAGCGCCTCGATGAAGGCTTCCGGGTCCGGCCGAATGCCCGCGAACTTCTCGATTGCGGCAAGAACATCGAGGGACTTGGCGTCGCCATCCGGATCGCCGCCGGCGCTGAGCGCTTTCGCCTTCTGGCGCCGGTCGCCGCCGGTCACATACGAATAGAGCTGGAACAGCATGTCGGGCGCCGGACTGAGCGAGACCCCGTCGCTCAGCACCTCGCGAAACGAGCGTCCACCGATCGGAAAATCCGGCGGCGCATCGAGCGCTGCAATGATGGCGTCGACGAGACCCAGGTCGTTTGCCGGCATGATGCCGAAGCTGTCGCCGACCACATAGTCAAGGCCCGATTGCGTCAGGTCGAATTCGACGTGCCAGGTTTCTTTCTCCGAGCCCTTGCGGTTGAGCAGCGTGCGCGACACGACGGTCGCGGTCACAGGATTGTCGCGCGAGCGGCCGGCCGCCGCCGCCCCCTCCCTACCCTCCCCCGCTTGCGGGGGAGGGTAGGGAGGGGGGGCTACAAGCGGGCTCGCGGCGGCTGTCGGCGCGGTGGCCCCGACCTCCTCCAGCAGCTTCTTGAGCATGCGGGAAGTGTCCTTGCCGCCCGGAACGCAGAGATTGATCCGCGCTTCCTTTTTATCGAATATCTGGCCCGAATATTCCTCGCAGCTCGAGCCGCACTGGCCGCAATCCTGCTGCGCCATGGCGGCCATCAGTTGCATCCGCACGGAGCGTCCTTCGGCGAGCTTCATGCGCTCGGCGAGCGGGATACCGGGGTCATGCCAAGTGATCGGGCCTTCATCCGCGGGGCCCGCCGGCGCCGGCAGAAGCCCTGGCACCAAGGCCGCTGCCTCCGCAGGCGACAGCGGCGTCACGGCTTGATCAAGCCCAAGCAGCCCCGCAAGCAAGCCGCTGAGCCAGGTCCGCTGCTCCAGGGTAAACGGCGCGTTGTCGGGCAGAATTTGCAGGATCTGGGGATTGGCGCTCACGCGGCAGCCTCGCGGTCGCACATGGCCTTGAGCGTCGCGTCGTCGTAGCGTCCCGCGAAATCCAGGAAACTCTCCTGGGGCGATGTGCGGTTGGCGACGTAAGCTTTGAGGATGCGCTCGACCATCCGCGGCCCATCGACGGCCTTGACGTCGCGAAAGAGCTCACGGCCGAGCGCGGCGTTCGCGCCGAACCCGCCGCCGACCAGAATGTGATAGCCCTCGACCTGGTCGCCGTCTTCGGATTCCTGCACCTTGCAGGCGAGCAGCCCGATCTCGCTGATGAAGTGCTGGGCGCAGGAATGATGGCACCCGGTGAGATGGATGTTCACGGGCGTGTCGATCACGACTCGCGTCTCGCACCACGCCGCAATCTCGTCGGCATGGCGCTTGGTGTCGGACGCCGCGAACTTGCATCCCGTATTGCCGGTACAGGCGACGAGGCCGGCGCGCAGCGCATTCGCGCGCGTGCCTAAGCCGAGCGCTTCGATTGCTCCGCAAGCTGCCGGAGCTTGAGAGTCGGGCACGCCGGAGATAAGAAAATTCTGCCATACCGTCAGGCGGATATCGCCGTCGCCATACTGCCGCGCGACCGCCGCGATGCCGCGCATCTGGGCAACGGTCATGCGGCCGACCGGCAGCGCCACGCCGACCCAATTGAGTCCGGCCTGCTTCTGCGCATGCACCCCGACATGGGATAGCCGGTCGATCGGCGGCCGTGGCGACAACGCGTCGACCGGCACCCGCACCAGCTTGCGGCCGAGCTTCTCCTCCATGGCGGTGAGAAATTTGTCGATGCCCCAGGCGTCGATCACATACTTGAGCCGAGCTTTGGTGCGGTTGGTGCGATCGCCATGGTCGATGAAGACCCGCACCACCGCGTCTGCCACGAGCGTTGCCTCGGATGGCTTCACGATCACGCCGGTCGGGCGGGCGAAATCCTTGTGACCCGTAATGCCGCCGACGCCTAAGCGAAACCAGATCCCCGGCTCGACCCCGAAGCCGTCCTTCACGGCGACGGCCGAAAAGCCGATGTCGTTGGTATCCTCCAGCACCGGAATGATGCCGCCGCCGTCGAAGCCCACGTTGAACTTGCGCGGAATGCCATAGAGGGTGCGATCGTTGAGAATGTGGAAGTGCCAGTCGCGCGCGTAGGGCCGCGTGTCGATGAGCTCCTGCGGATCGATTCCGGCGGTCGGCGTGCCGGTGACGTTGCGGATGTTGTCGGCCCCCGAACCGCGCGAACACAAGCCGATATCCAGGATGTGCTCGACCAGGGCAACGGCGCTTTTGGGCTCTACTTCGCGGATCTGGAGATTGGCCCGCGTCGTCACATGGGCATATCCGCCGCCATAGCGCTCGGCCGCGTCGGCTACGCCTTCAAACTGCGCGGCCTTGAGAATCCCATTGGGAATGCGAAGCCGGCACATGTAGGTATTCTGGGCCGGGGCGCAGTAGAACAGGCCGAAGAACCGCCAACGGAAATTATCGTCCGGCTTGGGCGGGGTATTGGCGGCAGCCTGGGCTTTGAGTTTTTCGTAGCCGTCGAAGGGGTGCAGTTCGCGCTTGAATTTCTCCTGGTCGGAGAGCTTGCCGCCCGCTTTCGTCACCTGGTCCTGGGCCCGCCAATGCGGCGCGTCAGGACCGGTAGGCTCAGGCGCCGCCGGCGCGGTGGCAGCGCCGGCACCACCGCGGCCTGCTATGTTACTCGCGGTCCTCGCGATCTGCAGGCCGGCCACGAAGCCTTCGAGATAGCGCTTCTGTTCGGGCTCGAAATCACCGGTCATCGCCTGGTCTCGTTCGGCATTCATTCGGCCGGTACGGTTGCCGGTATGCGGGTCTGTTCCGTTGCCGGCGCGGTCGCCGGTTTATAGGTCCAGTACAGCGCAAAGCCCGTGAAACAGAAGCCGCCGACCAGGTTGCCCAGCGTTACCGGGATCTGATTCCACAGCCACCAGTCGGCGACCGTGACTTTGGCGCCGAGCATCATGCCGGTCGGGATGATGAACATGTTGACGACCGAGTGCTCGAAACCCTGGGCGAAGAAGACGAACACCGGCATCCAGGCGGTCGCGATCTTGCCGATGGTCGAAGTCGTGCTCATGGCAAGCACGACGGCGAGGCAGACCATCCAGTTGCACAGGATGCCCTTGACGAACACGGTGACGAGGCCGGCAAAGCCGAAGGCCGCATAGCCGGTGGTCTTCGCCTCGGCGGCCGCGACGAGGCGGGCCGCGACGCCTGCAGGCTCGATGGCGCCCATGTCGGTGAGAGCAATGGCAATGAGCACCCCATAGGCGACGCTGCCGATGAGGTTGCCGAGAAATACCCAACCCCAATTGGCGACGACAGCGCCGCCGCTCGCCTCGCCTCGCAGAAACGGCAGCGGCACCAACGCGAAGCTGCCGGTCACGAGCTCGAGGCCGAGCAGCACGATCATGACCAGCCCGACCGGAAAGATGATCGCGCCGACCAAGGGCTGGCCAGTGGTGAATGCGCCGTTGAACGCGAGGCTCGTCGCGACGCCCAAAATGGCGCCCGACAAAATCCCGCGGATCAGCAAATCACGAGTCGAGAGAGCAAGTTTCCTGCCGCCCGTTTCCACCATCGATTTCGCCACGTCCGCGGGCTTAACGTAGTCCATCTCTCGCTCCTCGCAGTCGACACCGCGGCAGGCGATCCGCCGCCAGCGCCGGATGTGGGTCGGCACCGAAGCACAACACGCAACATGCCGCGACGCGGTAACGTCGCGACGTGCTGCATCCTGCTGGTGTTCCGGCATTTTCGGAGCAAGTGGCATGCCAGCGCGCCAAGAAAATAATATGAAATATTTCAGTCGATTGCGGACCACGCTGCGAATTGGGTCAGATATTGTGCCCTTCTTTCATACGGCGCGCTTACCTTTTATGCACTGCAGCAACCCGGCAGAGCCAAATGAGCACCAAAGATCCACGCGGCCACCCCCGAGCGACCGCGCGAAGGCTTTGCCGGCGGCCACTAAATCGGGCGAGCTTCTCCTCCATCCAGTCGGCCCTTTGCAAAACGCCAAGCCTTAGCTGCGGTTATTGCGATATGTCGCTATCCGTTCTTTGCTGTCACCGTTTCCGGTTCGGCCCGCCGACGAGCATGGCCGCGGGCAAAAGGAGCGATTTGATGCGTTGCATCTTGCCGCGCACTGCGTCCGGCTCCGGAAACGTCTGGAGGGAGGCGATTTGCTTCCCTCACGAGGGCTGCCCATGGGTCCGGCTCCGGGCTGGCGGGAAAATCCACCCAATCTCCGCCCCCTTCTCCCGAACGCGTCGGCTCTGATGGTTCTCTATACCTGAACATTGTCCGCCTCTGCTTAGAGATATTGACCGAACGGTTCGGTCGTCAGGAGGTACGTTTAGGCAGTCGTAAGTCACTCTGTCAAGGTGACCGAACGGTTCGGTCACCTCTCTTCAACCAAACGTGAAATGGGCAACTTCTAGTACGCGTCTGGCGTACCAAGAGTTGCATGGGAACGCCACTTCTTGCGGAGACGTTCGGCGTGGTGCCAAGGATGACACGGTCCTGCTTTCCGGCGACGATGAATAACGGGATCGGCCATACGGCTTGGCGCGAAATGAGGTCCCTAGACCCCAACGGAAACCGAGAGCCGACGTCACCATGACGAAGATTCAGATCGAACTACCCGACGCGACGGTGAAGGCCGCGAGCGATGCCCGGGCTGCTGACGCCACAGGCGCTCGACCGGCTGCTCACCGACGCGATCAGACGCCGGCAAGCTGCCGACTCACTTCTGATGATCGCCGACCGCGTGGCGGCCGCCGGCGTCGAGCCGATGTCGATGGAGGAGGTCGACGCGGAGGTGAAGGTCCTCTCGTGCCAGCTCCCGGCAGCGTGCGGGCCGTCATTGACACTAATATATTGCGACGTTTTGACCTCATCGGCCGAACCTATTGGGAAGTCACAAGAACCCATGAGGACGGACGTTGGAATTTCCTTACAAATTCTTAACAATCAGGACTACTCCTGCATTTTGCGAGGAAATTTGGCTCGCGCCGCGGCTTGGGCAAAACCGCCACGCCACCCCCGCGTTGAAAACGACTTTGTTTTGCTCGATGAAAGCCCCGAAGGGGCAAAACCGTCCGGCAAGGCGCGGCCAGGCCGCTTGTCAGAGGCGGCAAGGCGCGGCCATAAGGTCGCCGGTGGGGCAGACTCAAGGCTGATTTCGAATTTCGGAGCGCACTCAAGTTGGACTGCCATGCTTGAAAAAGTTAGACGTCTGTTCGGCGAATTGCACGGCGGAAGCAAACACTCCGGCCATTTCAATGCCGACGATTACCGGGTTGCGGCAGCGGCATTGCTGGTCCATGTGGCGACGCTTGACCACGATCTCACCGGCCCGGCCCGGCAAAAGCTGGGCGCCCTCCTCATGGCGCAGTTCTCCTTGACTGACCAGCTGACTGATGAGCTTATCGAGGCCGCCGTGGCTGCCGATCGGGAGGCGGTCGATTTCTATCATTTTACCCACCTGCTCATGCGCACCCTCGACGAACAAGGCCGGTTACGCGTTGTCGAAATGCTATGGAAAATGGCTGTCGCAGATGGTGCCATCAGCGAGTTCGAGGATAACGTGATGTGGCGCGTTGCGGATTTGCTGGCGGTCTCGCCGCGCGACCGCATTGCGCTGCGCCAACAGGTCATGGGCCAAGTGGTGGGCAACGTGCCGAACAAGGGGGCAACATGAGCGAGGCCGCGCCAATCCGGCGGCCGGTGGCGCTGATCACAGGAGCATCGGCAGGCATCGGCGCGGAATTTGCGCGGGTGTTTGCGCGACACGGCCATCGTTTGGTCCTGGTGGCGCGGCGGGAGCAAAGGCTCCACGATCTTGCCGATCAGATCGCGGCGACAGGCCAGCCGCGGCCGCATGTGTTGGCCATCGATCTTTCGCGCAGCGAGGCGCCGAAGAAAATCGCCGCCGAGATGGCGACGCTTGCGGTCGAGCCGCAATATGTCGTCAACAATGCCGGCTTCGGCTTGATGGGGCCTGCGGTGGAGCTCGAGCCCGCCGAGCAACTCGCCATCATCGATCTCAATGTTCGCGTTCTAACGGAATTGTCGCTGGCATTCACTGACAGTCTCAGTCGCCACCGCGGCGGTATTCTCAATGTGGCGTCGGTGGCGAGCTTCCTGCCCGGCCCCGGAATGGCGGTCTACTACGCGTCCAAGGCGTTCGTGCTGTCGCTTGGCGAGTCATTGCACCAGGAACTGTCGGACCAGGGCATTCGCGTGACGACGCTGTGTCCTGGCGTCGTGCCGACCGAGTTCCAGGCGCGGGCCGGCATGAAGAAAATGCCGGGATGGAAGCTATTGCACACTCCGCCTGCAGACATTGCGGCGGCCGGATACGTTGCCCTGATGAAGGGGCAAAGGGTGGTGATACCAGGTATTGCCAACAAATTCGTGACGTCCCTGCCGCGCCTCCTGCCCAGGGGCTTCTTGCTTCGCCAGGTGGCGCGTTCGCAACTCAAGCGACGCAAGTCTTCGCCGTCGTCATAGGTGCTGCGCGCATACACGGCTTGCCAACGGCTTCGTGAAAGATTGAGCTGTTCGAAGCATCGCAACCCCTTCACTCCTTAAACTTCCCAGCCGCCCATGACACGGCCTGTTCTGATTGTGCTGCATCAGGAGCAATCGACTTCCGGCCGCGTCGGCCACTACCTCCAGGCCCGCGGCATTCCATTGGACATTCGCCGACCGCGGTGCGGCGATCCGCTTCCAGACACGTTGGCGGCACATTCGGGAGCGGTCGTTTTCGGCGGGCCGATGAGCGTCAACGATCCGGACGGCTACATTCGTGCGGAGATCGAATGGATCAAGGTGCCGCTCGGTGAGAGCAAGCCCTTTCTTGGGATTTGCCTTGGCGCCCAGATGCTGGCACGCCACCTTGGCGCGACAGTTGCGTTTCACCCGGAGGGTAAGGCCGAGGTCGGCTATTATCCGATCCGGATCACGCCGGCCGGGCGATCCGTGATGGAGGCTTGGCCCGAGGTCGTCTATCAATGGCACCGGGAAGGCTTCGACCTCCCATCTGGCGCCGAGTTGCTCGCCGAAGGCGAAATCTTCAAGGTGCAGGCATTTCGCTACGCCCGCGCGGCCTACGGCATCCAATTTCACGCGGAAGTCACCCACGCCATGATGTGCCGCTGGACGACGCGCGGCGAGGAGCGTCTCGCGTTGCCGGGCGCCAAGCCCCGCGATCAGCATTTTGTCGATCGCCCGGTCTACGACCTCGCCATCCGCACCTGGCTGTGCGACTTCCTGGATCGCTGGTGTGCGCTGGATCGCGATGGCGCCGGGCACGCGGTCGCGGTGTAGCGGCTTCTTTCGGAGCCGGAGCGACGTGCGCTCTGTCAAAGTCATCACGGATGCCGCTTGAAAGCCCTGCCGGGCGCGACTCCCGAATCATGGCTACCGGCGATGGACCTCCGGCTGCGGGTGCCGTTACTGGTTCGTGTCCCGCGAAATGACGGGCGTGTCGATCGCTTTAACGACCGCCCAGCCTCCTTCGACCCTAGCTTCGCGGCGAAAATTTTACCGAAGTCGCGACCGAGTTCGGCGAAGTCGGCGGCGAGTTCATAGCACAGCGTAAGTTTGCGGGTTTCATCGTTCCAACGGGCATTGATGAAGCCACAGTTTTGCATCTCCAATGTGAACGGAACAGGCCAAGCCAATTCGTCCGTGGTAAATCCGGCCACCGTCTCCAGCAATCGCAGCGTGCGAAAGCTTTGGGCGTATGAAGCGAGATCGCCCTTGCCCTCGCCATAGATTGTTTCGATCTCAACGCTCGATTGGTCGGGTTGACGCCGGTGGGGCTGCAGCACCGCATGCCACGAAGACGAAGCCTTTTCAAAATCCCTTTTGCAACTTTCTCGGCGGTCATCCGGCAATTTCATTTCATTGGCCAGATCCACCATTGCAGTTGGGTCGTGGCCGACCATCAGGCATACGATGTGGTAGGCGCGCTGCTGATCGAGGCTATGCTCATCGTAGAAGGCGAGCGGCTCGCCCTCCTTTCGATCGCGTCGGGCGCTGAAAAACCAGCCCTTCGTTGCGTCGGCGAGCACGCGGTTCGTGAGAGCTGTCCCGGCCCATAGCATTCTCAGGATGGCAAACTCGTCGGCTGCATCCTCCTCCCGGCCAAGGACAGGAAGCCCCAGGTCAGCTATGGCCGCATGCGCCAACTCGTGGAGAAACACGAACAGCATATTGCCGACAACAAATTGCACGGCATTTTCGCGCTCCTCCGGCGTCAATTTCTTTAACTGAGGATGATCCTTGAGGTTGCGCGCGACCTCGACGATTCGGGCCTGGATTTCCCCCGACACGGTTACTCGTGCCTTGAGTTGCTCCGAATCAAGCGGCGTCGGTTGCGAGACGCCCGCGCCCGCGCTAAACAGCAGCGCGAAAAACACTGCGCAACTGCGCAAACAAGACCGGACGACGTTGTTGGACCGCCCATCAGTTCCAATTTGTCGCCCGTATGCCACGGCTCCCACGCCTGTTTCCTCGCCGTATGTCGGAGGACGTTCGCGCGTCCCTCGGAAGGCGTGATTGACACACGCCTCCCGATTTGGGCACCGATTATGACGATCGTCAACCCGCCCAGATTATTTCGAAGACTCGGCGGACGATTTGTGTTTACGCGATCGCTTGTAGCACTGTGAGCCATTACACGGTTGCGTCACGCGGTCCGGATTTTGGCTGGTGCACCCGCCGCCGGTACAATTGGCGGGGTTAGTGAGCCCGGTCTCGGTAGACGCGGCGCCTTTGTGTTTTGACGCTGCATACGATGCACCGGGTACGGCAACAATCGCCGCCAATGCAATGGCAGCTACGACGCTGATCTTCAAACTCATGAGAGTCCTCCCACAGGGGTAGCATCATGGCAAACGGAAGTGTCTACGCTGTTGCTGCCCCGCACGCCGCGCAACATGCGGCGCTGCGCATGAACAACCGATGAATTTAGGATAAAAGCTCCAGCAAGGAACTTGTCCGAAACACCGATACCGCTTGCCGATCGTCCGAAAAGGACGGCCGTGTGTCCGAAATGGCACGCCGCTCGACACCCGATCACGGCGGGCCGCGATTTTTGCGATATTGTCCTGGCGTGATCCCCATATGCCGCTTGAAAGCCTTCGCGAACGCGACCACCGAGTCATAGCCGGCAGCCGCCGCGATGGTCTTCAGTCCATCCTCAGTTGATCGCAGCCGCAACGCGGCGGAATTCAGCCGGAGGCGGGTGAGATAGCGAAGTGGCGGCTCGCCGACCAACTGCGAAAATTTCGCGGCGAAGACGGATCGCGAAACCGCAACGCGATCCGCCAGCGATGAGATTGTCCAAGGCCCTTCGGGCTCGGCATGCATCAGTGCCAGCGCGCGTCCGATATGCTTGTCTCGAACCGCCGCCAGCCAACCTGACGGGACGCGATCAGCATTTTGCTCGAAAAACGCGCGGACGGCCTGAACGAACATGAGCTCGGCCAGCCGCGTCGCCACCGCCTCGGCTCCCGGACGGTCGGAATCAAGTTCCTCAGGAATTTTCGCAGCGGTCGTCTGAAGCCAAGGCGCGGGGCGCGCCGTCTGCTGCTTGAAATGGAGGAGCGGCGGGAGAATGGCCCGCAGGGGATCGGTAGCGCCATTCGCAAATCGCAGGCAGCCACAGATCAAGCGTGTGATGGGTCCATTGGCAGCCGCGCGAAACTCCTTGCGCGCGTTCGGGTCGTCGAAGTTGACAATATGGGCGACCTGCGTTGTCAGCGCGTCACGGATGACGTGGGCATCGCCTCTCGGCAGTATGACGTGGTCCCCCTCCGACAACTGAATCGGTTTAGCCATGCCTGCCACTTCGAGCCAGCATGTGCCGCGAGCGATGATATGGAACGCAGCTCCTGGAGCGGAGAGACTGAACCCCCAAGGGGCGTCCAATTCCATCGGGAAATAGACGGCGCCTTGAAGGCGGATCGACCCTAGCAAGTCGGTGAACAAATCGTCGCGCCAGCGATGGGACGTGAGCTTTTCGGCGCTCGTCGGAGAGGCTCGTTTCATGCCCGCCTCCAACCGCCTCCGATGCTGCGATGATCGAAGCATCGGGTTGCAGAACGCCTATATGATTGGACCATAATCATTTCCCCCTCCCGCTCGGGGCTTTGACCGAACCGTTCGGTCAAATGGGGAGGGTGGAAAGAAGCGCAATGACCGAACCGTTCGGTCAAATCTATTTGATTAGAGATATCTCGTTAAGGTTGTTAACAGACTGAGATACGTATTACATCGCGAACAGAACGTTTCCGCTGGCCCTCGGCCAAGAGGCTGTACCCCGCCGAGGAGACAGGCGTCGCTCAAGCAAATCGGAAACCTTGCTGCTCGCGCACCCGTACAAGTCCTGCCACGTGTTATTCCGGCTCGGATCCGGCTAAGCCCGCAATCACCTGCGCCGCGAACGCCTTGGTGCCCAACGGACCGCCGAGGTCGCGGGTGCGATGATGAGGCACCGCAATGGCGGCATCGACCGCGCTTATGATCCGCTGGCTGGCCGCAGCGAATTTCTCCCCGCGCCCGCGCTCCTCCAGCCATGCGAGCAGCATCGCGGCCGACTCGATGAGCGACGTCGGGTTGGCGAGATCGCGTCCCGCAATATCGGGCGCCGATCCGTGCTGCGCCTGGGCAACCGCGAAATGATGCCCGGCATTGAGCGAGGCGCCGACGCCGAGGCTGCCGGCAATCTCGGAGGCTTCGTCCGACAGGATATCGCCGAACATGTTGGTGGTGACGATCACGTCGAACTGGCCGGGATCGCGGATCAGCAATGCTGCCATGGCGTCGACCAGGCGCTCCTCGCAGTCGATGCCGGGATGCCGCGCCGCCACCCGCCGCGCGCAATCGAGGAAGAAGCCGTCGGACAGACGCAGCACATTGGCCTTGTGAACGACCGTGACCTTGCGGCGGCGGCGCGCCGCAAGCGAGAACGCCGCCTCGACGATGCGCTCGGAGCCGTCGCGGGTGATCTTGCGGACGGCGACCGCAACGTCCGGCGTCGGCATGAACTCGCCGGGACCCATGTGCATGGAGCGGTCCGCGTAGAAGCCCTCGGTGTTCTCGCGAACGATCACGAGGTCGATGTCGCGCCCGCATCGCGGCGTTAATCCGGCCCGCGAGCGCGCCGGCCTGATATTGGCGAACAGGTCGAGCCGTTTGCGCAACTCGCCGGACGGGTTGAGCCCGCCCTGGGCGACCGGCGGGTATTCGTTGTGCGACACCGGCCCCAGAATGACGCCGGCGGCGCGCTTTGCCTGCGCGACCACGTCATCCGTGATGGTAGTGCCGGCTGTCCTCAGTGAATCGAATCCAATCGCCGCCGTCTGAAGGGTCAGGTCGAGCCCGAAGATACGGTCGGCTTCACGCAGCACATCGAGGGTGGTGCCAACGATCTCCGGCCCGATGCCGTCGCCCGGCAGGACAAGGAGGTGGGTCGCTCCCGCGTGAAGTTCGTGGCTACCTGTTTCGGCTTGGTCTGCCAACGTCATCTCCTGTTGCGCCGAAATTAAACTAATTAACGGTGGACCACGCGCCAGTCACGCTTGCATGACCATACTTCGGTGCAATCATACTGGCGAATCAGCGAGTGATCCTCCAGCATAGTACGGTCATGGCAAGACTTGCTCCCGAGCGACGCGACCCACCCAAATCCGCACAAGCCCCGAACCGAAAATCCGCCCGCAAGCGCAAGGCGAAAGCTGTGCTCGACCGGCCTGCCTTGCCGCCGGGTTGGCACAGCAGCGACGACCACGAAATCACCCTGCGGCGCTGGCGTGGGCGAACCGAAATTCTGTCGGTCAAAGCTCTTGAGCCGGACCATCCCTATTTCGGCACGTTTTGTGCGCAGTCGGCGAGTGGGGGCAGCTATGAGGTGGAAATCCGCAGCCTGAACGAGTTGATCAATTCATGCGGCTGCATCGACTACCGCGTCAATGGGCTTGGCACCTGCAAGCATATCGAAGGAACCATCGCGGCAATGTCTCGCGGCCGGGCCAAGAGCTTTCGCGCCGCCGGGGCGACGGGCAGTCCCCGAGTCGAGGTTTTCCTGGATCGCCGCGCGTCTGCCGTACCCGCGGTCAGGTGGCCGGCAGAGAGCCCGGGTCGGACCTTCAAATCCATCCGCGAGTGGCTTGCGCCCTACTTGGCAGCGGATGGGACGCTCACACGAGACCCTGATGAGATCGAACGCCTGATCGCCGCATGGGATCGGGCGCCCGGACGAATTCGCACGATGGTGCGGGTGTCCCGTTATTTCACACCGTGGCTTGATCGGCTCCGGCGCGAGCGGCAACGCGTCGAGGCCCGCGCGGCTTTCGAAGCCGAGCTTGAGGCCGGGCGCGAAACGCTCGATATCGTCAAGCACCCGCTGCTGCCCTATCAGCGCGAGGGCGTCCTTCATCTGGCGTTTGGCGAGCGCGCCCTGCTGGCCGACGAAATGGGGTTAGGCAAGACCATCCAGGGCATTGCGGCGTGTATCCTGCTGGCGAAATTGAAACGGATCGAACGTGTTCTGGTGGTGTGCCCGGCATCCTTGAAGGCCGAATGGGAAGAACAGATCGCCCGATTCTGCGACCGCTCCACGCGCCTTGTCTTCGGCCAAAGGACGCAGCGTCACGCCGCCTACCGCGACCCGGCGTTCTTTACGATCGTAAACTACGAGCAGGTGCTCGGCGACGCCGAAGAAATCAACAGCACACTCAAGCCGGACATCATCGTGCTCGACGAGGCGCAGCGGATCAAGAACTGGCAGACCAAGACGGCCCGTCGCGTCAAATCCTTGCGCTCGCGCTACGCCTTCGTGCTGACCGGGACTCCGCTGGAAAACCGTATCGATGAACTTTATTCGATCGTCCAATATCTCGACCCCGAAATTCTTGGACCGCTGTTCCGCTTCAACCGCGATTTCTACCAGCTCGACGAAAGGGGACGGCCTATCGACTACCGGAATCTCGCCGATCTGCGGGCACGGCTTCAGCCGCTGCTGTTGCGCCGGCGCAAATCCGAGGTCGAGGCGCAGTTGCCCGGGCGCACAGTCAAGACTTACTTCGTGCCGATGGCGGAAGAGCAGCAGTCGCGCTATGAGGACTATCACTTCCCCGCCAGGCAGCTGATCGCCAAATCGCAGCATCGTCCGCTGACGCAGGCAGAATTCGAGCGGCTGCAGATGCTGCTCGCCTGTATGCGCATGGTCTGCGACACCCCGGCCATCCTCGACCCGACGTGCCGCATCAGCCCCAAGCTTGAGGAGCTGGAGGGCATTTTGGATGACCTCCTTGATGAGCCCGACCGCAAGGTGATCGTGTTCTCCGAGTGGGAGCGGATGCTGACCATGGTCCGCGAACTCGCCGGCGAAATGGGCGTCGATGCCGCGTGGCACACCGGGTCGCTGCCGCAGCAGCGGCGGCGGGCCGAGATCAACCGGTTCAAGCACGATCCCGCCTGCCGGCTCTTTCTGTCGACCGACAGCGGCAGCGTCGGCCTCAATCTTCAGGTCGCCAGTGCGGTGATCAATGTCGATCTGCCGTGGAATCCCGCCAAGCTCGAGCAGCGGATTGCGCGTGCCTGGCGCAAGAATCAGCTCCGCTCCGTCAGCGTCATCAATCTCGTCACCGAACACTCGATCGAGCACAACATCCTGCACCTGCTCGGCCGCAAGCAGGCGCTCGCCGACGGCGTCATCGACGGTGCGGGCGATCTCGCAACCCTGAAGATGCCGTCGGGCGGGCGCGCTGCGCTTGTCGAACGCATGGAGGCCATCATGGCGGCGTCGCCACGCCTGGTGACGCGCGTGCGTCCGCCCGAGGAAATATTGGTGGCCGACCTCGTCGAGCGGCACGGCGACAAGCTCCTGTTGGCCGAGGCGCGGCACGGCATTGACGGACGCCCGAAGCTCCTGGTCGTGTTCGATCTCGACGCGCCAACGTTGGCCGCGGAGACGGCGCGTCTGGCATCCGCGGACTCCGTCGCGGTCGATGTGGTTGACCGCGCGACTTGGCTCGCGATGCAGCGATTCGCCGCTTCGGGTTTGCTGCAATTCACCCACGAGTCGCGGCTTCTCCATCGCTCCGCGGCGCTGATCGAACAACGTGCCGACGCGCCTGCGGCGGACCAACGTTCCGGGCACTTGATCGAGGAGGCTCAACGCGCCCTGCGGATGGCAAAGGTCCTGGCGTCAGGGGGCTTTCCGGAGGAAACACCCGCGCTTGTCGCCAAGGTCCTGCAGAAGGCCGGCGCGGCCAGGATGGCGGAACGATCGGAACTTCCGGCCGGAGCGTCGACCGCATCCGACACGGACATCAGGCGTCTTGTGGAACGCGCCGAATTTCCGGCAGAGGCGCTCGCCATTCTGGATGCCAGCCAGCCAAGCGCCGGGCCACCTGCCCCGGATAGCGTCAACGCGCTCGTTTCGACGGCCGAGCAGATTTTGATGGCGATCGGGCGCGACGTTCTGGCCGAACCCAGCCTGCGGGCGGCTTAGTTCCATCTCGCGATGCGCGAGAGACTGCGGAAACCCGATGGACTGACGGAAAGCTCCGCGTCGGCGCGCTACGGACCTCCCGGATATTGCGTGGTCAACGCATCGGATTTGCGTGATACGGGTTGTCGTGGCATATCTAACGCGAGGCAAGTGATGATTTCCGTAGCACTAAATCCTGACATCGAGCAAAGACTGGCCGAGCTGGCTAGGCGCCGGGGGCTGTCTGAGGGTGACTTTGCGCGGGAGCTTATCGAGGCCTGTATCGAAGATCTCGATGACATCCAGATGGCGGCCGGCCGTTTGGAAAACCGGCAACCCGCATTAACTGCCGAACAGGCGCGGAAAGCCCTTGGGCTGGACGATTGAATATGATCCCGAGGCGATCAAGGACCTCAACAAGCTGAATCGCTCCATCCGGCTGGAAATCTTCCGCTACATGCAGGAAGGGATTGGACAGGCGGACTCTCCGCGCAATTTCGGCAAACCGCTGCGGTTCGACAAGTTTGGCTTGTGGCGCTACAGGGTGCGGGATTTTCGTATCATTTGCGAATTGCAGGAGGCGCGGCAAGTCGTGCTGGTAGTCGGTGTCGGTCATCGCAAGAACGTCTATAGATGAGGCTTGGGTCGCCCCCGCCTTACGGAAACTGACTCTTTCATCTATGATGGCGTTGAGGAGCCCGCCCTATGAACGTCGAGTTTCGGCAGCCTGCCCGCGCCCAGAACGCCCAAGCGAAGGCCCGTCTGGAAATCGTGGACGTCGACATCCACCCCAAGAACACGCTTGAAGATTTTCGACCGTACCTGAGCAATCGGTGGTGGGACTACCTGCAAACCTACGGCCGGCGCTCACGCCATGGCTTTGTCGATGGCTATCCGTTTCCCAAGATGACGCCGATCGCGTGTCGTCGCGATGCGTGGCCGCCGGGCGGCGGCGGGCCGGGGAGCGACCTCGGCTTCTTGCAGGAGCAGCATCTCGATCACTACGGCATCGACTTCGGCGTGCTCAACCCGCTGGCGCCGTCCGGGCAGGGCGACCAGAATGCCGGTCTCTCGGCCGCGCTCGCTGTCGCCGCCAATGAATGCCAGCTGGAGCGCTGGACGCTGCGCGACAAGCGCCTCAAGGCCTCGGTCGTGGTGCCCTACGAGGACGCCGAAGCGTCCGCGCAGGAGATCCGCCGTCGCGCCGGCGACCGCAATTTCGTCCAGGTGCTGATGCTCAGCCGCACCGCCGAAGCGCTCGGCCGCAAGCGCTACTGGCCGATCTACGAGGCCGCCGTCGAAGCCGGCCTCCCGGTCGGCATCCACGCGTTCGGCTACAGCGGCTGGGCCATGACCAACGGCGGCTGGCCGTCGTTCTACATCGAGGAGGCGACCGAGCACGCCACCTCCGCCCAGACGGTGGTCACCAGCATGGTGATGGAAGGCCTGTTCGAGCGCTATCGCGACCTCAAGGTCATCATGATCGAATGCGGCTTCGGCTGGCTGCCGGCGCTCGGCTGGCGTCTCGACAAGCTGTGGCGGAAGATGCGCGACGAGGTCCCGCATCTGAGGCGTCCGCCGTCGGAATATATCCGCGAGCATTTCTACGTCTCGACGCAGCCGATGGAGGAGCCGGAGGATCCACGCCACGTGCTCGACGCCATGCGCTGGATCGGCTTTGACCGCATCCTGTTCGCAAGCGATTATCCACACTGGGACTTCGACGATCCCGTCATGGCGATCCCGCCAAGCCTTGCCGAAGAACAGCGCCGGATGATCTTTGCCGGCAATGCCCGGACGGTGTATCGGCTGGATTGATTACCCGGTAGGGCTGTCGATTGCGCCAGTGCACCGGCGAGCGATCGCTAGAGCGGGATGACTTTCTTCGAATCGTCATCCCGCTCTAGCTTTTTGTTGGAGCATGATCTTTTCCGAAAACCAGTTCCCACTTTCGGGATCATGCTCCAGGGCAAGTCGGTCGCCGGGGATGTCCCAGAACCACCGGCGTGCCTCGGCGTAGGCCTTGCCACGGTTGAAGCCGATGTCCTTGAGGGCACGGTCGTCCATGCTCAACAGCATGAGTCGCTCGCGCCGTACCTCAAGGGCAAGCTCCACAACGAAGATCAGGTGCCAAACGCGGCCGGCAACGTGAGCGAGACCAGGCCACTGGACGACAGCGCGCGTGTGATGCTCCACATATGCCTCCACCCGTCACTCACGCCGCGCGCGTCCTCTGACCGGGCGTCGCGACGACAACTCTCCAGTGTCGCCATGGCCTGCATCACACGGTGAGCCGCCCCTCGATGCAGGCCGCGATCTCCCCGCCGATCCAGATGTCGCTGCCGATACGGGCGACGTGGACGCGGCCGGTTCGTCCGAGCGCCGTGCCCTGGTTCACCACGTAGGCGTCCGGCGCGAGGCCTGCTGCGATCAGCCACTGTGCAAGGCCGGCATTCAGGCTGCCGGTGACGGGGTCCTCAGCGGGGCGGGTACCGACGAACGCCCGCACCTCGAACTGCGCATGGGTTCCGTCGTGGTCCCTGTCCCAGGGGGCGACCACGCCGAGGGCTTGGCCAGGCAATGCGGCGTAGTCCCGCGCAATCGCCAACACCTCGGCTCGTGTGGGGAGCATCACGGCCACCCAACCGGGCCCGTTGTCGACCCATTGCGAGGCCGTGATCTGGGCGGGATCGATCCGCAGCGCCCGCGCGATCCGGGCAACCATGTCCGGCGCGACCTCGCCGGTGCGCCGCAAAGGCGGAGCCGCGAACGCGAGCCGCTTGCCATCTCGCCTGATCCGCACGAGCCCCACGCCACACTCCTGCACGATGTGGTTTCCACCGGGCAGGTTGCCGGCTGCGAGCCAGACATGGCAGCTGCCCAACGTCGGGTGTCCGGCGAACGGCAGCTCGTGCTCCGGCGTGAAGATTCGCACCCGATAGTCGGCGTCCGGATGCCTCGGCCGCAGCAGGAACGTGGTCTCGCTGAGGTTGGTCCAGTTGGCGATGGCCGCCATCTGCTCGTCGGTCAGGCGATCCGCGTCCACAATCACCGCCAGCGGATTGCCCCTGAACGGAATCGCCGTGAAGACATCAACCGCACGAAATGCGTAGCTGGTCATAATGATAACCTCACCAGATCACGCCGCCGCGCGCCGTCGTTGGCGCCCGTGGAGCCCAAGCCCCCTTTCCTCTTAAGGCAAGTTGGAGTAGTGATAACAGTTACAGAACATTGAAATTGTACTCATAACAGTTATGGCTCCGGCGCTGCCCTGGTCGGGCGCTGCAGAACCTCAGATGGAGCGTGGAGGACCAAGACCACATGCGCGCCGACCCCAACTATCGCTACCAGGAGATCGTGCACTTCATCACCACGCTCGTGGACAACGGCACGCTGCCGCTTGGATCTCGGGCGCCGTCGCTGCGCCAGATCTGCAAGCAACGCCGGATCAGCCTCTCCACCGCGCTACAGGCCTACCGCCTGCTGGAGGACCGCGGCGTGCTGGAGGCACGGCCGCAGTCGGGCTACTACGTGGCCACGGGCCGCGCGAGTTCCCTCAAGACGCCGGCCCTATCCCGGCCGCCCGCCAAGCCCACAACGGTTGCCGTCGCGGGCATCCTGCCCAAGCTGCTGGAGTACGCCGGCGATCCCACGCTCGTTCCGCTGGGCTGCGCAATTCCCAGTGCCGACCTGCTGGCGGCCGGACGCCTCGACCGTTTCCTCGCCCGCACGGCGCGCGTCAAGGGCCTTGACTGCAACACCTACACGGAGCCCAGGGGCGATCCCGGACTGCGCCGGGAAATTGCCCGCCGGGCCATGCATTGGGGCCAGGCGCTCGCACCGGAGGACATCGCCGTCACCTGCGGGTGCACCGAGGCCGTAGCGCTGGCTCTGATGGCAGTGGCGAAGCCCGGCGACTTAATCGCCATTGAGTCGCCGACCTACTTCGGCCTTCTTCAGGCTATCGAGGCCCTCAACCTCAAGGCACTCGAGCTGCCGACCGAAGCCACGACCGGCATCGATCTTGCGGCCCTGGCGCAGGCATTGAAGAGCAGACGCATCGCGGCCTGCCTGTTCTCCTCAAGCTTCAACAATCCGCTCGGCTGCACCATGCCCGACGACAAGAAGCGCGCCGTGCTGGACCTGCTGGCCGGGTATCAGGTGCCGCTGATCGAGGACGACGTATACGGCGACATCTACTTCGGCAATGAGCGACCCCGGCCGTTCATGGCCCTCGACCGACGCGGGAACACCATCTACTGCAGCTCGTTCTCGAAGACCGTGGCGCCGGGCTACCGCATCGGCTGGATCGCCACGGGCCGGCACATGCAAGAGGTGCTGAAGCGCAAGTACGCGTTGACGCTCTGCGGCCCCACCCTGCTCCAGGTGGCGCTCGCCGACTTCCTGACATCAGGTGGCTACGACAGCCACCTGCGCCGCACCAGGCGCGTGTTCCAGCACAACATCGCGCAAATCACGCGTGCGATCGAGAAGACTTTTCCCGAAGGCACCAAAGTGACCCGGCCAGCGGGTGGCTTCGTGCTGTGGCTGGAGCTGCCGCGACCGCTCAAGAGCCGTGAGCTGTTCAACCAGGCGCTGGAGAAGGGTATCTGCTTTGCGCCCGGCGACGTGTTCTCCGCCAGCGGCCGCTACCGCAACTGCCTCCGGCTCAGCTGCGCTCACCCCTGGAATGCTCGGATTGAAAAGGGTGTCACCACGTTAGGCGAATTGGCCTCGTCTCAGCTGCTCCGACAATAACATGCGTAGGATGGGTTGAGCACAAGCGAAACCCATCAACGGCCGTTCATTGCGGCACGCCGCCTGATGGGTTTCGCTGCCGCTCAACCCATCCTACAAACGCCGAACGAAATGGTTCGAACTTAAAAGCTACTCCCACGCCCGGTTATCGACGGTGTTCTCATAGGTCGCGCCCGGCACCGTCATGTTCCACTTGACGGTCCAGTTATAGGTGTCGTCGAACCGCTCGCGGGTGTAGGGCTGCGGCGCGGCGTGAAGAAGGCGCCACGCCTGGAACTCGTGGGGTTCCAGGAGGCCGCCGGTCTCGGCGATGAAATAGTGGACGAACGGCGTCGGGTCCTTTTCGATCAGCTCGACGGCTCTCGCCTGTGCGCGAAACATCTTCGCCAGCGTGGGTCCGTCGAGATCGTCGCCGGCCGCCTCGCTGCGGGTCGAATGCGATTCGATCAGGATGCGCAGGCCGTGTTTCTGCGCCACGCTGATCCACGGCTCCATGACGCTCGCGGCCGCGACCTTGCCCTGGCGCACCGCCTCGAGCCGCTTCTGCATCGAGCCGGCGTGGGTCGTCCTGACGTGCTCCGGCGCCAGAAAGCCCTCCATCATCTTGAGCGTGGTGAAATGGGAGCCGTTGTTCGGCGTTACCGCGATGTCCTTGTCCTTGAGCATCTCGGGTTCGTAGAACTTGGAATCGCGCGCGACGACGATGGCAAACTTCGACATGGAGGCGCCGAGCGCCACGATTTTCCGCCCGCGCAGGTGCTGCGCGCTGGCCTCGACGGCGCGCTTCATGATTCCCCATTCGCACATGCGGTACTGGTCGATGCCGCCTTCGTTATAGACGGAGTCGAGCGGGCGATCGAAGATGGAGTCGAACTTCACAATATGTGAGGTGGTGATCTGCGCCATGCCGGGCGTGGTCACGAACTCGAGGTCGAGGCCCTCGTCCTTGAAAAATCCCTTGTCGCGGGCAACCAGCACGGGCAGGTCGTGCACCGCGTTCATGACGGCGACGACCGGCTTCTTGGCATTTTGAATATTCACAACGCTTTCCTCCCCGCTGCCCTCTCCTGCCCTGGGACCGCGGGCGTCCTCGCCCGCTCTTTCTTTCGCACGCCAATAAGCGGGCGAGACGCCCGCGGTCCCAGGGTAGGAGGGGGCAGGGAATGATCCGCCCGAAGGTTGTGGCTGTCAACGGCCCGATCACGCGCGTTCGAGCACCGTCCGGGCCACCGCTTCGGTCACGCCCGTCGAACGGATCATCAGGAACTTGCCCGACCAGTTTCCCGCAACGATCCAGCGGCCCTCGATCTCGGTCCCATCGGGACTGAGCGTGCCCTCGTACGCGACCGTTCGGTAATGCGGATTGGCGCCGTCATAGCTTTTCACGAAGGCGACCGCGCTGTCCTGGCGGCTACCCAGCAGTGTTGCGTACAACATGTCGTTCGGGCCGCCGCCGATGGTGCACGGCTCATGGGTGGTGCCGCTTACCGCACTTGCGGTCTCGATCAGCGTCGCCACGAACGACACCGGCGCACGGGGGATCGGATAGGAGTAGATGCCATGCCAGATGCCGGTCAGGCTTGCTGCGCTTGGTCCCTTTGGCATGTGCCCTCCACCAGCGGATCGCGGCGCGATCATAGCGGATACCGACTGCCGGCGCCAAAGGCTCCATCAATCTGAACGCTGTCGCTCTGCGTTGCGATCTGTGATATGCGTCCGGCGCGAAAAAACTTGAGACAGGATGCAACCGCGATGCCGACCATCGCTTGGTTCTATGGCATCGCAATCCGGATGTACGTTCGGGATCATCCACCGCCGCATTTCCATGCGATCTATGGCGAACACGAAGCCTTCATCGCAATCGAAACCGGTGAGGTGATCGAAGGTGGGCTACCGAAGACGGCAGGCCGTCTTGTCAAGGACTGGACGCTGGCTCGCGGGACCAGTTGCGGGAGAATTGGCGTCGTGCCCGCGCGGGTGAACAGCCGGAGAGGATAGCAGGTCTCGATGCTGACTAAGGTCTTACGTCTCGAAAAACTCGGCGACTTCCGGTTGCGGGTCCGCTTCAACGACGGCAGCGAAGGCGTGCACGACTTCGCCACAATGGCCAGCGAGCCGGGGCCCATGCTTGAGCCGCTGCGCGATAGGGCCTATTTTGCGCGCGTCTTTCTCGAATTCGGCGCGCTCACATGGCCAAACGGCTTCGACATTGCGCCCGAATGGCTTCGTCGCGAAATGGAAACGGCCGGCGAGCTGTCGCGCGTCGCCGCGGAGTAAGCGCGGTGTCGCAGGCATGCCCGGGGGTATTTGGCGGGAACAATTCCTCTTACCGTGACGCCACTGTACATCACCACCTTTGGTTCAGACCATTCAGCAGCAATCGCACTCGAAGCCATCCGGGACCGCGAGCGCCGACCTCAGCCAGGCCGGGGGAAAATCGTCGAAGACGACTTCGTGAACGGGTTTGAAAAACTTGAAGTGGTGCCGCGTTTCGCCGATCCAGAACACGACCACCGTTTCAAGCGGCGGACAACCCGGCAGGCCGCAGGCGATTTCCGATACGAGGATTGTGGCATCCGCCGCAAGCGTGAAGCGCTCGCGCGTCCACTCCCGCACCCGAGCCAGCGCCTCGTGGTACGCGGGGCTCCTCTTCAGCAGTTGGACCTTGGTGGACGCCGGCATCATGCTGCAGCCTATCAAAACCGCGGTCTCATGGATCGATAAATTGCGTTTGAGCACGCCGGAGTGCTAGCGAAGAGGCAACGAAAGCGAGTGGAGGTGATCGCCGTGGCGGAAAAAGTCCTTGCGGCCGTGAGAACAGGCCCGAGCAAGACCGAGATGCGCGAATTCCCGATGCCGGACATTGCGGACGACGCTGCGCTGATGAAAATGGAAGTGGCGGGCATTTGCGGGACCGACGTGAAGCTCTACAAGACGCCGCCGTCGGGCGCGCCGGTGATCATGGGACATGAGAACATCGGGACGATTGCCAAAGCCGGCCGCGAGTTCACAAGGCGCAAGGGCTTCTGCGAAGGCGACCTCGTGTTCGTCGAGCACTACGTCGCCTGCGGCAAATGCGAGTGGTGTCATCTTGGCCAATATCGCCACTGCGAGAACACCGACTGGCGCTACAATCCGGATGCCATCCGCTACGGCTACACGTCGGCCGAGAAGGCGCCGCATCTGTGGGGGGGCTTTGCGCAATACGTCTACCTGCCGTGGAACGCGGTCCTGCACCATGTCCCCACGGGCGTTACGCCCGAATTGGCCGGACTGGTCACCCCCATGGCGAACGGCGTCGAATGGTCCCTGTTCGACGGCGGCGTCGGCTATAATTCGACGGTGCTGATCCAGGGGCCGGGCCAGCAGGGCCTGTCGCAGACCGTGATCTGCAAGCAGGCCGGCGCCTCGCTCATCATCGTCACCGGCACCTCGAAAGATGGCGCTCGCCTGGAGGTCGCCCGGAAGCTCGGCGCCGACCATGTCATCGATGTCGAGGCCGAAGATCCGCTCGCCCGCATCATGGAAATCACCGACCGCAAGGGCGTCGACGTCGTGCTCGACTGCACGGCGGGCGCCGGCACCGTTCCGGTGCTGCTTGGCGTCGAGGCGCTCAAGCGCAAAGCTGGAACGATCGTGGTTCAGGGCGAAATGACCGATTTCCCGAACTTTCCGATCGGCCGGGTGACCGTGAAGTTCATCACCATCAAGAGCGCGCGCGGCCACAGCTTCAAGGCATGCGAGCTTGCCCTTCAACAACTCGCCTCGAAACGATTCCCGCTGGAGCTGATCACGACCCACAAGTTCGGCTTGAAGGACGTGGACCTCGCCATTCGCTCGGTCGGTGGCCAGGGCGTCAAGGACGTGATTCACGCATCCCTGATGCCGTGGGAGTAGCGCGTAGGATGGGTTGAGCGGAGCGAAACCCATCATCGCGTCTCCAGCCGGCAAGCCGTAGATGGGTTTCGCTAACGCTCAACCCATCCTACAGGCCCAGCCGAGCGGTCACGGCGCCGCCAGCACGGCACGGCAGGCGGGCGGCAGCTTCGCCATGGTCAGCGGCGGCCTGGGTCTTTGAACCGGCGACGGCTTGGGGTGCAGCACGCGGTCGGTAAACCACCAGTCGAGCTCCTTGCCGCAGCCGTCGCCCGGCGGCGGCGGCGGTTGCGGCTTGCATTCCGGGCTGTCCACCGGGCAATACAGGCGCACGTGAAAATGATAGTCATGCCCCCAGTAGGGCCGCACCTTATTCATCCAGCTCCGATCTGGGTCGCTATCCCGACACAGGGCCTTCTTGATCGCCGCATTGACGAAGATTCGTTCGACGTGCGGGTCACGCGACGCCGCTTTGATGACGGCGGTGTGGCCGGGTGTCCAGACTTCCGGATCGACGTCGCGCCGGTCCTCCGCTACCATGTTGGTGGCGGACATCTCTTCGCGTTCGACGCGGGTCAACTCATGGTCGGGCATCGGCGTCAGCCAGATGTCGGCATCGAGGCCGACCTGATGACTGGCATGCCCGGTGATCATCGGCCCGCCGCGCGGCTGCGACATGTCGCCCACCAGGAGGCCGTTCCAGTCGCCCGCCTTGTGGACCTTGGCGGCGAGTTTCTCCAGGACCCCGATAAGCGTCGGGTGACCCCAATTGCGATTGCGGGAGAGCCGCATCACCTGCCATGCAGGGCCATCGATCGGAAGCGCGGCGCCGCCCGCAAGGCAGCCATTGGCGTAGAACCCGACCACATGGCCGTGCCCTTGCGTCGGGACAGCGACACGGCCGAAAAGCTGTTTCGCTGGCGTCTTGGCATCATCCTGATGCTCAAGGGGAGGGAGCGCGTTCGGCTCGACCGTTCCCTTATCCTGCGCCGCGGCGCCGGTGGCGGCGAGGAGTGTCAGGAAGACGGCGTAGCTTTTCAGACAAGTCCACATCGAATCGATCTCTAACGCATTGAGGCGTGATTCGGGAGGCAATCATGTGGATTGCGACGAAATTTTGTCGTCATCCCGGATTTACGTTGTGGATACTGTCCGACCCGCAGGGTTCCGTTATGATGACGTGTCTCAACGATGGAGGAATCGATGCGCGTTGCTTTGCGGCACAGCCTGGTGGGACCGCCGGCGTCTCGCCCGCATCTTTTACCCGAAAAGAGCGGGCGGGACGCCCGCGGTGCGGTGCCGGCTCTTTTGGCCCTCAGCCTCATTGCCGGCTTCTCAGCCCAGGCGCTGTCAGCCGAATACCTCGAAGGCAACGAAAGGCAGAAGTCGCGCGCCTATTCGCCGGCCGTGATCACCGAGGGCGGACGGATCGTGTGGCTCGCGGGCCAAACCGGAGGGAACACCGGCGATTTCGAGACCCAGGCCCGGGAAGCGTTCCGCCAGCTCGACCTCACGTTGAAGCGGGCCGGCGGCAGCCTCGCCGACATGGTCACCATGACGGTGTTCATCAACGACCCGCGCAACGGCGACCGCCTGACCGAATTGCGCCGGGAGATTTTCCCCAACGGCCGCTATCCGGGCAGCGCCCTGATCACGGTGTCGAACTTTGCAGTGCCCGGGATATTGATCGAGGTCCAGGGCGTGGCGGTGATCGGGGACCGGTGCTCGAACGCCAATCCGTGTTCGCCGAGGTGATGCGCCAACTCTTCGGTCACGCGGTTCCGGACCCTTCGTCGTAGAGGTAAAGCGTGACACGGTAGGGCTTAGCGTCGGCCCACTCGACCGCCTTCGCCAGAGAGATACCCTCGCGCTGTTCATATATCGCAGCGTCAGGGTCTTCCTCCGCTTGGTCACTATCCTGGCAGCAGTTATCGTGCGATGTCGGTTCGATGATCGCATTGACGCGTTTCCAGCGATAGCGGCGCTCGCGCCTGTCGATGATGTTCCAGATCATTCGCCTCCCCCAATGCTTGCCCGTAAGCATGGCGCTGACCGACCCCTGTGGAACGGATCGGAGGCCTGATGATGATTGAAGTAATCGGCATTCGTCGACTTGGTGGCTTCAAGCTTGAGCTGGGGTTTTCCGACGGTACTGTCGGCGTATGGGATTTCGGGTCCATCTTGCGAAGGCGCGGACCAATGGTCGAGCCTTTGAAAGACCCGGCCTACTTCGCACGCATATTCCTGGAAGACGGTGCTCTTACGTGGCCGAACGGATACGACTGGGACCCGGTCGCGCTGCATGACGAGATGAAGGCCGCGGGATCACTGCGGCAGTCGCGGACTGCCGAGTAGACTTCGCCCTCACACATCCACCTTCAACGCCGCAATGAACGCCTCCTGCGGAATGTCGACCTTGCCGAACTGGCGCATGCGCTTCTTGCCTTCCTTCTGCTTCTCCAGAAGCTTGCGCTTGCGGGTAACGTCGCCGCCGTAGCACTTGGCGGTGACGTCCTTGCGGAAGGCGCGCACGGTCTCGCGGGCGATGATCTTGCCGCCGATCGCGGCCTGGATCGGGATCTGGAACATGTGCGGCGGGATCAGCTCCTTGAGCTTTTCCACCATGGCGCGGCCGCGGCTCTCGGCGCGGGTGCGGTGGACCAACATGGCAAGCGCATCGACCGGCTCGCCGTTGACCAGGATCTGCATCTTGACCAGGTCGGCGGGCTTGTAGTCGGTGAGGTGGTAGTCGAACGAGGCGTAGCCCTTCGATACCGATTTGAGGCGATCGTAGAAGTCGAACACCACCTCATTGAGCGGCAGGTCGTATTTGACCATGGCGCGGCTGCCCACATAGGTCAGTTCCACTTGGTTGCCGCGGCGGTCCTGGCACAGCTTGAGCACGCTGCCGAGATATTCGTCCGGGGTCAGGATGGTGGCGCCGATCCAGGGCTCGTGGATTTCCTGAATCTTCACCACATCCGGCATGTCGACCGGATTGTGAATTTCGATCTCCTTCCCGTCGGTCAGCGTCATCCGGTAGATGACCGACGGCGCGGTGGCGATCAGGTCGAGGTTGAATTCGCGCTCCAGCCGCTCCTGGATGATTTCGAGGTGCAACAGCCCGAGAAAGCCGCAGCGAAAGCCGAAGCCGAGCGCCGCGCTCGTCTCCATCTCGTAGGAGAAGCTCGCGTCGTTGAGGCGAAGCTTACCCATAGCGGCGCGCAGATCCTCAAATTGCGCCGCATCAACCGGGAACAGGCCGCAAAACACCACCGGAACTGCCGGGCGGAAACCCGGCAGGGCGGCAGCGGCCGGCTTGCGGTCGTCCGTGATGGTGTCGCCCACGCGGGTGTCCGCCACCTCCTTGATGGAGGCGGTGAGAAATCCGATCTCGCCCGGCCCGAGTTCCGCGGCCTCCAGCAGTTTCGGCGTGAACACGCCGACGCGGTCGACCTCGTAGCTCGCCTGGGTGCCTATCATGCGGATGCGCTGGCCCTTCTTGAGTGCGCCGTCGACGATGCGCACCAGCACGACGACGCCGAGATAGAGGTCGTACCAGCTATCCACCAGCAGCGCCTTGAGGGGCGCCCCCCGGTCCCCTTTCGGCGGCGGCAGACGGGTAACGATCGCCTCCAGCACGGCCTCGATGTTGAGGCCGGTCTTGGCCGAGATC
>WNFR01003289.1_pt1 | contig 32146 bp, 30 predicted proteins | sample 5400221 | NCBI WGS metagenome assembly WNFR01 (sample SAMN13153357, study PRJNA577476) | soil metagenome | isolation source: 40 cm soil under Madrone tree | place: USA:California | collected 2016-06-14
TACGTAGGCCGGGCCAGATCCCGACACGGCCGTGACGGCATCCATCATGGCTTCGTCATCGATCCATTCAACGGCGCCGGTGGCTCTCAGCAGCGCGTCGGCAAGTTGCCGTTGTGCGGAACTCACCCGGGAATTCGCAACCGCGACCGTGATGCCGCGTCCGATCGCGGCCGGGGTGTTCGGCATGGCGCGGACGACAGCGGCGTTGTGCGGCAAGGCGCCGGCGAGAAATCCGATCGTGCGCCCGGCCATGATCGAAATTACAACCGCCGAAGGCGACACCAGAGAAGCGACGTCCGGCATGATTTCGGCCGCGATCTGCGGCTTTACGGCGATCACGATGGCGTCGGAGCAAATCGATGCCGGATCCGGATTGATGCGCACGCCGCGGGCCGAGAGCGCTGCGATCGAGGCCGCCGGTTCGGGCTCTATCGCGACGATGCGAGCCGGATCGACACCGAGGCCGATCCAACCTTGGAGCAACGCGCCCCCCATCTTGCCGGCGCCGATGAGTACCACATTTCCGGCAATCACCTCTCCGCCCGTCATCGCCTGGCGACAACTTGCTGGCCACGATTGGGCTGACCGCCCGCCGCGCCGGTGCGCGCAATCTCTTTGCTCGCGGGTTTCTTGCGCACGACTGGCAGGTCGTGCGAGCCGTTGACTGTGAGGCCCGTCTCCTGCCGGTATTGATAGACGTAGAGCAGGAGCACGAGCAAGTCAGCCAAAATGATCGCGATTACGGTAACCATTCCCATATTCCTTATCTCGCTGTCACACCTTGCGCCCCGCCCTGGGGTATTTGGTGGCCGGGAGCCTTGAGCGTCCACGGTTCGGCCGCTATCACCGTTCAATATAGTTATTACAACCGTCCGGCTCACAGTGGAAGGGATCAAGGCAGTCAATCGCGTATCAAAGGGGTGAGCCCTGTCGTCATGCCCGCGCTCGTCGCGGGCATCCACGTCTTTCTTGCGAGCTTTCAGCCAACGACGTGGATGGCCGGGACAAGCCCAGCCATGACTCCGAATTAGGTTCAATACGACCGGAGCGCGCTCCTAGAAGCAGGGGCCGCGAACGCTGCGATCACGCCAGCAAATCGGGTTGGGGCGCGAGGTCGACAGGCGCGGTTCGACATTTTCTCGCCGCGCTACCACGGCGCCGGCCCGCGTTCCGGTGGCGTTCGCGGACCGGAACAAGTCCATGATCGTCGACCCGATTGACGTGGCAAGAAAAACGCCGAACAGCAAGGTTGCCACGACAACGAAGCTCTTGAACGGCGCGCCGACCGAGGGAACACTCGACTCGCCTGCAGTTGCGCGCAGGAACTGAAGCTCGGCCGCCATCTCGCGCGACCGTTCTACTTCAATTTGATAGGCTAACCTCAGCCGTTCGACTTCGTCGGCCTCGGCCGGCTCGTGATCGAGCGCGTCGATGATGCACGCGAAAGTAAATCCACAGCTCTTCATGAGGCGGCGCGCACCGGCGAGCGCACTCTCCGCTTCCGACAATGTCGTCGAATCCATCAACTGAATGGCTGCACCCACCTTCGAAGGCAGCAACAGGCCGCGCGCGTCGATTTCCCGTACGATATGCCGGAAGGAAAGATGATGCTGCCGCAGGAATATCGCGGCCTCGTTCATGGCCGACGCAGCGTCCGACTCCTCCCCGGCGTCCATGCCGGCGAATAACTCCCGCAGCGCGCCCGCTTCGTCGTCGTCAACAAGCGCCATGGCGCTACCATCGCCTCTCCGTCATGGCCGTCCCCAGACTTGATCGGGAGATTCGTCGCGGCCATCCACGACATTGGTTCCGAGCTTCGAGAAGAGAGGCGTAGGTGGCCCTGGGATCAAGTCCGGCGACAGGACCGACCATGACTATCGAGAAATAGCCCAGCCTCACCCCAATCCGCTCTAATGCCGCGTTCCTGCATTGCGGTAGCAGCAAGCACGCATCGTCCAGTTGGCATTAGCGCTTTATTGCTAAGCAGAGATTAACGGGGTCCTTTGAAATGTAACGATTTTTGGACGTCCTACCGGAGTACCCACACTCGAACGCATAATACCACCGGGGCTACGCGAGAAGGCAAGGGCAAGACTCGCCCCACTAAAAGGGGGCCAAGGATATCTATCTACCGAGGGCATAACGTGGCCCCTCATACCGCAACGATGGGCTCTCCCACTGCTCGCGACTGCACCGTGAACGAGCGACCTCGACAGGGTAGCGCTGGCTCGCAAGCGATTATCGATGGGGTACAATCTGGTCCAGAACGTACGCAAGCGTTTCTTGATGAAATGGCGAAACCCCGTGCTCAATTTGCCACGCGGCCAAGGATTGAGTCACCTTGTGCTTCTTGCATAATGCATCGATAACCTCGCGCAGCCCCTCCAGATTGAGCGGCGATTCCATTTTCCTCCAAACCGCGGCGGCCTCGCTACTGGGCAAAAGGAATTCGGCTGCAAACGCCCCTGCCCGCTGCTCAATTCGCAACGGCATGCGTCCTCCAAAAACCTCAACGGCCGATAAGGTATGTTCCAAATCTAGTAGAACATGACACAGCTCGTGGGCCGCAGTTACCCTTATTGCTCCATTCTGCCAAATTTTTGTCGACGGACGTACACGCTCGCTCGTAGTGTTCAGCAAAACAGCTGGACCATGCTTCGGCCCCCATACGGCGACGGCATCAAGCGAGCGAATCCCGAAGTCTATAAAGCGAACATCGACGTTGTGGTCGCGCTCAAGTACCCTGATCGGATGGATCCTTCGATCATCCGATACATTCAGCTGTCTTCGAAGCCATTTTGCTAGCTCGTTACCTTGAACGTACGGCCGGGCATCTTCCAATCCACTAGACTTGATAAAGTCAGCTGCGGCCGCGGCGGACTTTTCGAGCTTCGGTGCTTTTAGCGGCTCGCAACTGCGCAATTTCTCAATTACTGACTTGACCTCATTAACAGGCATTGGGCCAGCCATGCGGGCGGCAATCCGGAGCTCGTCGCGATCATTTGCGGCGTCAGTAACCGACGTTGGAGGCTTAAGCACATTTTCTCCAATCAACGTCGCAGCCGTGGTCTGATCGCGCCCAATTGTCAACGCCAGAAGGAGCGTCCCATCTCCTTCATCTCGATGTTGCCACGCATTCAATAGCTTCGCCCACCTATGCCTATCAGCTTTTCGTAAGCGTTCCGCAATAGAATTTCCCACCGCACCGAGTGCATCAATGGCGTCTTGGATCGGCACGCGCGCAATTTGTTCTTGGGTATCGATAACCATTTTGTCTTGGTCACGGACGAACCACAAAGGCAAAAGGCCCGTGACGCCTCCAAATGCATTTGCAAGGTTGTGAGCGTCTTCGAATGCCGCCGCTTCAACTTCTTCATCCTCGACTGTGGGACCCGGCAAATTTGACCAACGCTTCTGGGCCTCCACAAAAAGAGAAGACGGACGTTCTGGCTGCACGGGAATGGGGTAGGTTTGTCGTAAGACTAGGGGCTTCCAACATTCGGTCAAATGAGCGAGCAACTCATCAGTAAACCACTCGAATTCATCTGTATCCTCCCCTGTTAGTGGCCAGACGGGCACATCGTTAACAATCAAGGTGATTGCAGCAATAGTTTTGCATTCAACACCATCATGGGCGTCACGCCAGTCAAGCCTGAAAAATATTGGTCGTGACTTCGCTGACGTCATGTCCTACCTTCAGTTTGAATGTGCCTCTTAATCCAGTCGTCGCAAGCTTTGAGACACTTCTTGTCTTCGGCCATCTTTCTGAGCTGTTCCAAAAGCTTCCTGTTCAACTTACCCCGATATGGAAAGCCGTGATACGAAGTTCCTGCATCGCTGGTTCGAGCTTCGTATATGGCGCCATCATGCACGACATACAGGTACTTAGGATAGTTGATATCACGGTCGCCGATGGGACCAGGGATCGCCTCGCTTAGTAGCCTATCTCTCAATTGCGCCGGCATTCCATCGGGACACTTCCCAACAAATCGTCTTGGGCGGCTCCTAATGAATTGTATCTCTGGTTCAGAGCCGCGACCTTCATGCTTAAGGCGTTTTTCGCCTTTGTCGTATTTCCGTTGAACCTTCGGCATGGCATATCTTCGGCAAGAACGGTTCTTTGCAACTTTTAGGTGCCGCGAGTGTACCATTCTATCGTTCAGCCAAACGCCTGCCAAGGCCCAACACTTGCCACAGGAAACCAGGCCGCGCCCCTCTGAGTCTAAGTGCGTCGCTAACATACGCGAGGTGGTCCGCCGCCCCACTGAACTTACGGGAAGACCTGAGGTCCAGAATGCGAAGGGCGGAGCCTTAGGCCAGCGCACCGCGCAGTTTCATCAGTTGTCGGCAATAGGAATTCAGCTTCAGCGGCCACGCCAAGCATCAACGTAGATGCTGGGCAGTCCGAGTAAAATGCAGCACGTGCTTCTTCCAATATAGTTCAGCTTCGGGCGAGAGGTCACTCACGACACTGCAGCCCGCCGCGCGCGCCCCGCTCACGCAAACCGCACGGCGTAGATCGGCGGCAGCGTGCATGTCACATTGGACCACTGGTCGCCCTGGTCCTCGCTAATCCACAATCCGCCGGTGGTCGAGCCGAACGCCAGCCGGTCACCGGTTGCGTCGAGCGTCAACGCATGGCGGTAGACGACATCGTAGGCATGTTGCTGCGGCAGGCCCTTGGTCAAGATATCGAAGCTCTTGCCGCCATCGCGCGTGCGGGTCACCACCAAGCGGCCGTCGCGCGGGATTCGTTTCTCATCCTTGATTTCAGGAACGAACCACGCCGTATCCGGGTCGTGTGGATGGACGACGACCGGAAAGCCGAACGCGGAGGGATCGACACCTGTGATTTCGTTGAAGGTATTGCCCTCGTCCGACGAGACGAAAATGCCATTGTGATGCTGCACCCACATGCGGTGCGGGGCGGCGGGGCATTGCGCCAGACAATGCACGTCCTGTGCGACGGGGTCGTGCGTCAACTCCGGCGGCATGTACTCGGCGCGCATGCCCTCGCCGCGCAGCGTCCAGCTTGCGCCGGAATCGTCGGTGAACCAGATGCCGCCCGTCGAAACCGCGATCCACACCCGCTTTGAATCGCGCGGGTCGACCACGATCGAGTGAATGCCGGGCAGGTCGGCGCCGCCGCCCGTCCACTGCTTTCGCTTGGGATGATCCCAGAGCGAACGGACCATTTGCCAACTCTCGCCATCGTCGGTCGAACGAAACAGGCCGCCCGGCAGCGTGCCGCACCAGATGACACCCGGCTCGTCGGCGCCGCCCGCCTGCAGCGCCCAGATGCGCGCCGTGCTCCATGCGAGCGGCCGGCCCCAGGCATCGTTCTCTTCGAAGCCCTCCGGCTTCGGCGGGTAGGCAGGGGCGGCAATCTCCTCCCACCCCTTTGCGGTCGAGCGGTGCATCTTGACGCCGAAATGGCCGTGATCGAGCGCCGCAAAGTGACGGCCACTTCGGGGGTCCGACATTGTGAGAGTTACGTTGTCGCCGAGGAAGTCTGCCTGCTCGATCTTCCAGATCCCGTTGCGACGCACCACCCAAAACAGCCCTTTGCGTGTCGAAACCAGTATGGTGTCGTTCATGGTCAGCCTCCCGATAAAGCCTGGAATACATAGACCGTACTGCCCGCGGCGACAGGATCAGACAAGCGCACGCGATCCCGAATGGCGCGGCCATCGACGAAGATCGTCATGTGCCGCCGCAGTGCGGCCTGGTCATCGAGCACGTAGGATCGCGCCTGGGGATTGGATGCGAACACGGTGTCCAGAACTTCCCGCACGCTGCCGCCCGCGGCCTCGGTTTCTGGACACTCGACGAGACGTTGAACGTTAGGGGTGAAGACGATCCTTGCCATCCATCGCTCTCCGAAGAGCTGACCGGCCCGTCTAGGCGTTCCGGCGGCTCATTGTCCACGCCAAGGTCTTTCGGGCTCCCGCATGAATTTGGCCCGAGTATGTCATTTCAGTCGGTCGATCAGCCGATGGCCACGGCGTCCACACGACAAGGACGAACCGGCCTGGCGGATCCCGACATCTCGGACGAAGAAAGGAAGCGCTGCCCCGACCACATTCTGACATCGGGAAGCGTCGTTAGGTGGGCACTCGGTCGAAATCCGCTCTGGTCGCACAGCAATTTGCGCATTGACGGCCGCCAAGGATGCGCCGATGGATAGGTCGCGCAGCGTAGTCGGTAGGGACGCCCTGCCGGAAGGAGTACCTGATGCGCCACAACGGCTTTCTCGTTGCTGCGGTTATCTCTGCGGTGGCGGGGTTCCTTTTGTCGCCGGCCACCGCATCGGCCGGGAGCTCACATGCAAAGCGCGTCCCTCCCTACCCTCCCCCGCATGCGGGAGAGGGTAGGGAGGGGATGCGCGGCTACGGCTTCTTGCCGGGCTATGAGCCGCCCGAAGTCGTCGAATGGCGCAGCGCACGCGTCCGTCGTCCAGCCTTCTGGTATGGCGGCCCCGGATTTTACCGCGGGCGCTGGAATGGCGGCGGATTCGGGCCTTGCTGGACGCCGACCCCGATAGGACCACACTGGAATTGCGGGTAAGAACGGCACGCCGCTGACTGCACGCGGCGGTCATATCACCGGCAGCGGCTTGCCTCCCTCCGCGACCGGAGTGCGGTCCGCGTTGAGCACGAGCGAAACGAAGCCGTAGTAGCCGACAGTGCCGATCAATTCGACCATCATTCGTTCGCCGAACCGCGCCTTTGCGGCCGCGAAGGTCGCATCGCTGATGTCCTTGTCGCGTAATAATTCTGCAACAAGATCGTAGACGAGCGTCTCGTCGCCAGACAGTTTTGCGGGACGCCGGCCAGCCTCGATAGCATCCGCCACGGACGGCGCGAGTCCGGCCGCAATGGCATGCTTGCGGTGGGCATTCCATTCGTAGTGAGCCGACCAGAATCGCGCCACCAGAAGAATCGCGAGTTCGCGCAGCGCCGCCGGCACCGTGCTCTCGAAGCGAACATAGTCGCCGAGATGGCGCACGCGGTCGGCAAGTTCGGGGCTGCGCAGCAACGCATGGAACGGGCCACGCAACCCGCCTCGCGGCCCGGTCGCCACCGCTTGCGCGACGCGCTGCTGATCAAGGGTCATGTCGCGTTGGGATAGCGGGGTGAAACGCTGTGACATTGCAAACTTCCCTGGGCTCGGGGCCGAAAGAGGAGATGCGAGCTTACGCCACCGCCCACAGCGGGTCGACTAACCCCGGGGAGCCCGTGGCTGAAGTGCCGTTGATGGCGTAAAGGTAGCAGACTAAGAACCAGAATTTGATCGTCGGCGCCAGACCTGCGTCGCCAAATGCCGGGAAGGAAATCGTACATGGCCAAGCAGCGGATCAGCTATGTGCCTCTCGAAAAGATGGACGCAGAGATGCGCAGCGAAATGGAACGTTGCCAACGTGAAGGCACGCCGCGGCCGGAGAGTTCGGCCATTCGCGCCCATGTGCCGGCTGCATTCTGGTTTTTCGCCAGGTCCTGGAACGACCTCTTTCGTAACGGCGTGCTGGACCATCCCGTCAAGGAGCTATGCCGGCTCTATGTGTCGCGATCGGTCCAATGCGAATATTGCGGCAATCAGCGCTCCGTAAAAGCCACGTCGAGCGGCGCGCTGATCGAGGACCAGGTGATGGATCTTCTCAATTTCGAGAAGTCGACCAAATACAGCGACCGCCAGAAAGCCGCCCTCTCCTATGCGGAGGCGATCGTCTGGCACCTTGAGTCCGACGACGCCTTCTGGGATCGCCTCAACCGCCATTTCACCGAACCGGAGCTGGTTGAACTCGGCTGCGTGATCGGGCTGACGCTCGGCCAGCAAAGCTGGCTGCGGCTTCTCAATATCGAGCACCACCAAGTTCTGGCCGGAACCTCCGCCTCGATGGCGCCAGGTTACGAGGATGCACGCAAGCTCGCCGAGACCAAGGCGATGGCGGAGTACTGGGCGAAATCGCAAGCGGCCGCACCGATCCCCTCCCTACCCTCCCCCGCTTGCGGGGGAGGGTAGGGAGGGGGTTGGACCGCGGGCGTCCCGCCCGCCTTTTTGTCTTGAACCTTTTTTATTCTGGCGAAGCGCTGATCTTGCAGAAGAGCGGGCGGGACGCCCGCGGTCCCAGGGCAGGGCACCGGGGCATTTCTCGCTCGGTCTTGGCGTCTGATCGTCGCGCGGCGCGTTTTGACCATCGTGCCATCGCCAGCGGAGACCCGTTATTTTGCAGGGCACAATTTCGCGGCATCATGCTATCGAAGCGTGCACGGCCGTCCGGCACGCGCTACTGCGCAGGCCGACAGTCGCCCGCCGAAATCCCTATAAGATCATGAGTTTGGATTTTGGTATGCGCGTTGGCATAACCTTTGAATAGTTGGAAACGCAGTCGAGCTCCTGCGCCGCCGCTGCGTCGGAAAATCCACACTTTTCGCGACGCAGCGGCGGCAATCATAAGAAGGCGCGGCCGCGCGTCGTCGCTCACTTCACACGCAAAGACGGCCGCATCTTAAGGGATAGCTAACATGAATTCCGATCAGGTGGCTCTGATCCAGCACAGCTTTGCGAAGGTCAGGCCGATCGCGCAGGAGGCAGCCGCCTTGTTCTATGGCCGGTTGTTCGAGATCGCACCCGACGTCAGGCCGTTATTCCACGGCGATATGGCAGAGCAGGGCCGCAAGCTGATGGCCACGCTCGCGGTCGTCGTCAATGGCCTTAGCGATCTCGAATCAATTCTTCCCGCCGCGAGCGCACTCGCCAAAAAGCATGTCGCCTATGGGGTAAGGGCGGAGCATTACGGGCCCGTCGGCATTGCGCTGCTATGGACGCTGGAGCACGGACTCGGAACGGACTGGACGTCCGACCTCGCCGCTGCGTGGACGGACGCCTACGCGTTGCTATCCGAATACATGATCGACGAAGCGTACGGTCGCCGGGAGGCGGCGGAGTGAATTTAGCCCTTCACGCCTTCGCGGTCGCCTGATCGACAAGTGCGATCAGTCCACGCAACAGGTCGATCGGGCGCGGCGGACAGCCGCGAATGTGCAGATCAACCGGGAGCACCTTGTCGACGGCGCCGATCACCGCATAGCTGCCCTCGAATACGCCGCACCCGCAACCGCAGTCGCCGACCGCCACCACCCATTTGGGATCGGGCGTTGCCGCGTAGGTGCGTTCGAGTGCGATCTTCATGTTGTGGGTCACCGGACCGGTGACGAGCAGCACGTCCGCATGGCGCGGAGAGGCCGCAAATTTCAAGCCGAAGCGCTCGATATCATAGACCGAATTGTTGAGAGCATGGATTTCAAGCTCGCAACCGTTGCACGATCCGGCATCGATTTCCCGGATCGTGAGCGAGCGGCCGAACAGACGACGCCCCCGTACCGCGAGCGCGCGACCAAGTTCCATGAGCGCCGCATCATCGGCATCGGGCGCCCCGATCGTCGCCGGAGCGGCGAACAGCGATTTCAATAGCAGCGTCCGCATGGCTTAAAGATCGTGTCCCGAATAGGAGCAATTGAAAGACTTATTGCAGAGCGGGAAGTCGGCCACGATATTGTTCTCGATCGCGGCTTCGAGCAGCGGCCATTGAAACCACGACGCGTCGCGCACATGGCAGCGCACGACCTGGCCGCCGGCGCCAAGTCGCAGCCATACCAGTACATCGCCACGAAAGGCTTCCGTAATCGCAATGCCTTCGCGCGGACCGGATGCTTGCGGCAGCGGGGTAAGTACCGGCCCGCCCGGCAGATGGGCGAGCCAATCCCTGATCATCCGCATGCTGGCGCGGACCTCGTCGATGCGAACGCGAACGCGGGCGTCGACATCGCCCGTGGCGTAGAGCGGCACCGCGAAGGAAAGCCCCTGATAGGGCGGATAAGCAAGGTCACGGCGCGCATCGAAATTGCGGCCCGAGGCGCGGCCCACATGGCCGCCTGCAGCCCAGCGTTGGACGAGGTCTCCCGCCACGTAGCCGGTCGCGCAGGTGCGATCCTGCAGCGAAGGCGTATCGTCATAGAGCGCCGCGATCTCCTCGAACCGCGGCGCGATGTCGTCGAGTGCCGCAAGGATTGCGGCGCCGCCGTCCGCTGTTATGTCCTGCGCGACACCGCCCGGAACAATCCGGTCCATCATCAGCCGATGACCGAAAGCTGCGTCCGATGCGGCGAGCACGCGCTCGCGGAAAATGCCGCAATGAGCGTGGATCAGCGCGAACGCCGCATCGTTGCAGACGGCGCCGATGTCGCCAAGGTGATTGGCAATGCGTTCGAGTTCGGCCATGACGCCGCGCAGGACAACGGCGCGCCGCGGCGCCTCAATCCCGAGCGCCGCTTCGACGGCGCGCGAGAATGCGAAGCTCAGTGCGACCGTCGAATCCCCCGATATCCGCGCCACGATGCGTGCTGCCTTGGCGAGACCCGCGTCGGTCATTAAGGCATCGACACCCTTGTGCACGTAACCGAGCCGTTCTTCGAGCCGGGCCACGGTCTCACCGTTGGCCGTAAAACGGAAATGGCCGGGCTCGATGATGCCGGCGTGGACCGGGCCGACCGGGATCTGGTGCAGGCCATGTCCGTGCACGGCTAAGAATTCGTAGTCCGTCGGATCGCGGCGCGGCGCAAGAGTTCCGGCGCCGAGCGGAGCGTGAAGACCCCACTGGCCGTGGTCGAGCCAGGCGCGGTCGTCGGGCGCATCCGCCGGCACATGACCATAAAGGTCGCATATGGTCCGTTCGAGCCGGATCGCAGGCGGGTGGAACCGGCCGACCGACGGAAAGCTCCCCCTCCCTGTCCCTCCCCCGCTTGCCCCCACCCCACCCTCCCCCGCAAGCGGGGGAGGGAAAGGGAGGGGGCCTGCGGGGGAGGGTAGGGTGGGGGTGACTGCGACCGAAACGACACACGGATCGGCAGGCGGCGCGCGCAGCGCCATATGGACGGTGCCGACATCGCCCCAAAGTCCGAGCAGGTCCGCCGCGCCGTTGCCAAGGGATTTGGCGATGGCGGTCCATGCCTCAGCATCGACATCGAAGCGTTGCCACGGCGCGTGAAATCCGACGGACGCAAAGGCCGCAAGGATCGTGGTGATTCCACCCGCGTCCACCGCCGTCATCCCAGCAGCGCGGCAACGCCGCGGAACCATTGCACGACCGGACCTGGGAGCCATAGTCCGGCAATCAGGACCAGCGTCAGGTGCACATAGGCCGGAATATATGAAGCCTGCGCCGGGTGAGCCTCGCCGGTGGGCTCGCCGAATACGATGTCCTGGAGGCGCAGGATGAGAGCCCCGAACGCAATGAGCAGCCCCCCAACAAGCACGATGCTGAGCGCCGGCTGCCGCGCGAAGGTCGATGATACCAGCATGAACTCGCTGGTGAACATGCCGAACGGCGGCAGTCCGGCGATGGCGATGACACCGAGCGAAAACAGCAGGGCCAGGACCGGGTGGGTCACGGAGATGCCGCTGATGGCGGCGATGCGTTGGGTGCCCTTGACCTGCGCGATGTGACCGACGGAGAAGAATATTCCGGATTTTATGAGCGAATGCATGGTCATGTGCAGGAGGCCGGCGAAATTCGCGAGCGGGCCGCCCATGCCGAATGCGAAGGCCGCAATGCCCATGTGCTCGATCGACGAATAGGCGAACAGGCGCTTGATGTCACGCCGCCGGTACAGCATGAACGCCGCGAACACAAGACTGACGAGCCCGAGCCCCACCATGATGGCGCCGACGTCGATTGTCGACGCATTTCCGGCCAGCACCATCTTAAATCGCAGCAGCGCGTAGAGCGCGACGTTGAGCAGGAGGCCCGACAGCACCGCCGAGATCGGCGTCGGACCCTCCGCATGGGCATCCGGCAACCACGCATGAAACGGCGCCAGACCGACCTTGGTGCCGTACCCGACCAGCAGAAACACGAAAGCAAGCGACAACAGCTTCGGGTCGAGCATCGGGGCGCTCTTCACCAGCAGATCCCACGACATCGCCGGCAGGCCGTCGCCCACCACCTCCTGCGCTACGAGATAGACCAGGATGGTGCCGAAGAAGGCGAGCCCGATGCCGACGCTGCCGAGAATGAAGTATTTCCACGCCGCCTCGATCGCCTCGGGGGTGCGATAGATGCCGACCATCATCACGGTCGACAGCGTCGCGACTTCGACGCCGACCCACATCAGTCCGATATTGTTGGCGACCAGCGCCACGTTCATGGCGCCCATCAGGGTCTGGTACATGGCGTGATAGAAACGCAGAAACAACGGCGTCAGCCGTCCGATCTCGATTTCATGGGCCAGATACGTCGCGCTGAATATGCTGGTGGTAAATCCCACGAACGTGGTCAGGACGAGCAAGAATATATTGAAATCGTCGATGATGATGAGGTCGCTGCGCGGGTGGTCGGTGAAAAGCAACGCTGTCGCGGCGCCGAGCGTGAGCGCGCAGGCAAGGATATTCAGCGCAGCGCCGAGCCGATAGCCGGAGACCAGCGCCAGAATCGGGATCGCGCTGGCCGGGATGATGAGGGTCGCCTCCACCGGGCCGATCATGATACGTCCCTCCGGTCGCCGCGAAACCGGTCGAGCGCCCTGACATCGACGGTGTCGAAGCGTTCGCGTATGCGGAACACGAAGATGCCGAACACGATGAAGGCGATCAGAATGGAGAAGGCAACCGATATCTCGACCACGAGCGGCATGCCCTTGGCGCCGGTTGCCGCCAATACAAGGCCGTTCTCCAGCGACATGAAGCCGACCACCTGGGTGACGGCGTTGCGCCGCGTGATCATCATCAACAAACCAAGCAGGATGACGGCAAGCGCAAAGGCGAGGTCCTCCCGTACATAGATGCTGACCTCGCCGACCGGTTGCACCAGCAGGATCGACAGGGCCACGAGACCCAGCCCCGTCAGCATCGTCAAGCCAGAGCCAATGACCTCCTCGACCTCGCGATGGATTTCCATGCGGCGAATGATTTGGTGCAGCGCCGTGGGAATGACGAAGCCCTTGACCACGAGCGCAATCGCCGCCGTCACCATGAGGTGCGGGGCGTCCTGCACCAGCGCCTGCCAGGCGACCGAAAGCGACAGCGCGATGGCTTGCAGGGCGAACACGTTAACGACGGCCGCGATGCGGTCCTGGTAGATGAGGGCAAAGCTCAATACCAGCATGCTGCCAGCAAGAAGATGGGCGACATCGAACCACAACCTCGACATTAAAACCCTTTCGAGACGAACAGGAGAAAGACCGCAAGCGCCGCTGCCGCAAAGGCGCTGCCGACGAACAGCGGATAGCGGAACACGCGCATTTTGGCGACGCTCGTTTCGCCGATCGGGAGCAGCGCCGCAAGCAGGAGCAGCTTGCCGACGTAGGCGACGAGCCCGAGCGCATAGTCTGACACTGCGGCGCCCGGACCCGCAATGCCGAGGGGCACAAACAGGCAAGCGATGAGGGAGAAATAGAGCACGAGCTTGACCGCCGCAGCGGCCTCGATCATTGCGAGATGGCGGCCGGAATATTCCAGCACCATCGCCTCGTGCACCATGGTCAATTCCAAATGAGTGGCGGGATTGTCGATCGGGATGCGGGCGTTTTCGGCGACCGCCACGAACAGGAAGGCGAACAACCCGAGCCCGAGCGACACCCTCAAGCCCACCGATCCGGTCGAGAAGAGAGTTGCCACGGCGGACAGCTGCGTAGTGCCTGCCACCAGCGCTACCGTGAACACGATGAGCAGCATCGCGGGCTCGGCCAACGACGCAATCATCATTTCGCGCGAGGAACCGATGCCGCCGAATGCGGTGCCGACATCCATGCCGGCGAGCGCCAGCGTGAAGCGGGCGGTACCGAGAAGGGCCACGATGGCGATAAGGTCCGCCGACCACGAGAACAACAGACCGGTCGCGTACGACGGCACCAACGCGGCCGCCACCCACGTGGCGGCAAAGATCAGGTAGGGCGCCGTGCGGTAGATCCAGGACGCGTTATGGGCGAACACCGCCTCCTTGTGCATCAGCTTCCACAGATCCCGATAGGGCTGCAGCATGGGCGGGCCGATGCGGCGCAACAGCCGCGCCTTGACCTTGCGCGTCACGCCGACAACGGCCGGCGCGACGGCGACCACCAGCGCCATCTGCACCGCCTGCAGAAGAAGATCGACGATCAACGCCATGTCGCGACCAGGACCAGCAGGGCAATCAAAGTGCAGAACACCAGTGTCAGGTAGCGGCGGATGGTGAGAAACTGCAACTGATTGAGCGACGTCGCAATGCTCGCAACCGCCCGGGCGATCGGGCCATAGGCGAGACGCCATGCCGGATCGACGATGCGCAGGCGGAAGCTGCCGGCGCGGAGTTCCCCCGGCCGCGGCATGTCAACGCGCTCGTGCACGTCGAACACCACGGTGCCGAACACCCGCCGAATCGGCATCGAGAAGCTCGCGCTGCCATACTGGGTCTGCGGCGCATCGAGCGGGAAACCGCAGTCCCAGATCGCGCTCCGCCGCGTCGCTCGGGTGGCGAAGCGATGAATGATCATCGCGGTCAAGAAGCCGGATGCGACCAGGAACGTCAGGATGATGAGTCCGTTGTAGGAACTGCGGCTTTCGCCGATCGGCACAATCGACATCCACGGCACCGCGGCCTGGTGCGGCATTGTTCCCCCGGTCAACATGAGCGTCACTGACGAGAGCGCATCGATGACAAAGCCCGGCAGCACGCCGGCCAGGAAACAGACCGCTGCGAGCACAAACATCGCCGTGAGGGAGAACGTATCGACCTCGGCGGCTGCTTTTGCGGCCGGTGAGCGCGGGCGGCCCAGGAACGTCACGCCGAATGCCTTGACGAAGCAGGCCGCCGCGAGCGCGGCCGAAAGGGCGAGCAGCGCGCCGGCAGCCGGGACCGTGAGCTTGAGGCCCCATTGCGGCAAATCGGGACTGACCAGGATCGCCTGGAAGGTCAGCCATTCGGACACGAAGCCGTTGAGCGGCGGCAGCGCCGAGATTGCCGCGCAGCCGATCAGGAAGGCGAGCGCGGTCTGCGGCATGCGGTGGATGAGGCCGCCGAGCCGCTCCATGTCGCGTTCGCCGGTCGCGGTCAGCACGGCGCCGGCGCCGAAGAACAGGAGGCTCTTGAAGACGGAGTGATTGAACACGTGGAACAATGCCGCCGTCAGCGCCAGCGCGGCCGCGACATTCATGCCGTTGGCGCGAAACGCCAGCGCCAGTCCGAGCCCGATGAAGATGATGCCGATGTTCTCGACGGTGTGGTAGGCCAACAGCCGCTTCAAATCATGCTGCATCAGGGCATACAAAACGCCGATCGCGGCGGTGATCCCACCGAGCGACAGGACCACAAGCCCGAACCATGGATTGGGCGGGCCGGCGAGATCGAAAACGATGCGTATGAAGCCGTACACGCCGACTTTCGTCATCACGCCGCTGAGCAGCGCCGAAACGTGGCTGGGCGCGGCCGGATGGGCAAGCGGCAGCCAGACATGAAGCGGCACCAAGCCGGCCTTCGATCCGGCGCCAAGGAGGGCGAGCACAACCGCAAGTGTCGCCGTGAAGTGGGTGTGGGACGCGAGCCGGATGGTCTCGAACGCATAGCCGCCGGCCGGCCCCGCCAAAAGGCCAAAGCCCAGAAGCAGGCACAGGGTGCCGAAGCTCGCCATCACAAGATAGACGAAAGCCGCGCGGCTGTTCGCAGGGTCGCGATGGCGCGCCAGCACGATCGCCCACGAGGTCAGCGACATGAATTCCCACGCCAGCAGGAACGTGAACGCATCGTCGGCGAGCACCACGAGGTTCATGCCGGCCAGGAAGGCGGCATAAAACGGGAGCACGCGGGCGGGCGTCTCCTCGTGGCGGCCGTAACCAATCGCATAGAGGCTCGTGATCGCGGCGCCCAGATTGACCACGACAAGAAAGAACGCGCTCAGGGCATCGATGCGAAACCGAGCGCCGATGCCGGGCAGGCCAATCGGCAACACCAGCGTCCACGGCGGCCCGGGGCTAAGAAAGCACGTCAACGCCGCGCCGAGCGCAACCAGCGCCAGGGCGAGCGAGCCGCCATAGATAAGCGGAGTGGCGACCTTGCGCCGCCCGACCACCACCGCAAGGCCGGCGAGACCAAGAAAGCCTGGGACGCACCCCAGGCCAGTGGTGGCGGGCAAGGCTGTGGCGGGCATCTCAACTTTTCCTGTCGCCGCGATCCGCCTGGCGGCAGGGGACCCCAAACGCTCGGAACCCACTGCCGCAGGCGGCAATGATAATGACCAAGTGAACCGCTGGCGCCAAATGGAGGAAGGGGGCCGCCCGGCCATGATAATTTGTACGTTGTAATACGGGCGCGCATGTGAAACCACAATGGGTTTCTTATCGCTCCCAGCCATCGCAATGAAATACGCAGCGTCTGGGCACCCTACGGATAGCGAAAGGCCCTGCGCGCTGCAGCTGAAGCTTGACATTGGATGAGATCGCCCTCATCCGGGCAATCGGTCGCGCGGCGATGAACGGTGCCAGGGGGGCTGGCGGACGTGAAGACCACGCGTTACTTTGAGGAACAAGTCGTCCGCAAGCGCCCCTATGTCGTGCGCGCGTGGTGCGTCGCGGCGCTTATGGCACCACTGCGGCGCGAGAGCCAGGCAGACGGGGATATTCGCCACTGGATCGAAGTTGAGGATACGCGCGACGGTAATTTGCGTATACTTCGCGTAGTCACGCTCGAAGACGGTGAGACCATCCATAATGCGTTTTTCGACCGGAACTTCGTGAAAGACAGGCCATGAAGCTCGACCTCGATGCCCGCGGAGAAGTCGTCGGCTTCGACATCGATCACGCTTCATGCGCAGCGCCTGAGGCTCGCCACAGGAACTCCAAAGTCAGAGTCTTCGAGTCGTGGATAGATCGAAATCCAGCGGTTTCGGATCTGCGTTGCGCCCATGACGGATTCCGACGTCATCGTCATCGGCGCCGGCGCCGCCGGGCTGGGCGCTGCGCGGCGGCTTGCGGCGGCGGGAATAGCAGTCCGCGTCATCGAAGCGCGCAACCGCGTGGGCGGACGCGCCTGGACGGCGCATGCCCCTTCGGGGCTGCCGATCGAACTCGGCTGCGCCTGGTTGCACTCGGCCGACGAGAACGAGTTGTGCGCCCTCGCGCTCCAGACCGGCCTTACCATCGACAAGACGCTCCCGCCTTGGCGCACCCAGATGAACGATGTCGGCTTCGCGCCGGCCGATCAGGCGGATTTTCGTGTGGCGCTCGGTCGCCTGTTCGCCCGCCTCGACGAGACCGGCGCGGCCGAACGCGATCAATCTGCGGATCGCCTGCTCGATCCCGGCAGCCGTTGGAATCCGCTGCTCAATGCCACCAGCACCTATATTAACGGGGTTGAGCTTGATCAGCTTTCGGTCCTTGACTTCTGGCGCTATCACGACACCGGCGTGAACTGGCGCATTGTCGAGGGCTACGGCGCCTTGATGGCGGCCATTGCGGCGGGATTTGACATCACGTTTGAATGTCCGGCGAGCCTGATCGACCACACCGGTCCGCAAGTGCGCATCGAGACGCCGCGCGGCGATTTGCGCGCAGCCGCGGTGATCGTAACGGTGCCGACCGATGTCCTGTGCGCCGGTGGGTTATGGTTTCATCCAGCGCTGCCCGATAAAATCGCGGCGGCGGCGGAGCTGCCGCTCGGCCTTGCCGACAAGCTCTATCTCGGGCTCGACGGCGCCGAGGAGTTTCCCAAGGATTCGCATCTCTACGGGGCCCTCGATAGCGTGCGCACCGGCAGCTACCACGTGCGGCCGTTCGGACGCCCGCTGATCGAGGTTTATTTCGGCGGCCGGTTCGCCCGCGAGCTCGAGGCCGAAGGCGAGGCCGCATTCACAAGCTTTGCCATCAGTCAGCTCGCTTCGCTCCTCGGCGACCGCATGCGCAAACGCCTGCATCCGATTGCCGCGACCGCGTGGGCGCGCGATCCTTACGCGCGCGGCTCCTATTCGCATGCCATGCCGGGCCATGCGGATGCGCGCACGGCCCTCGCCGCGGCGGTCGACGAACGGCTGTTCTTTGCCGGCGAGGCGTGCATGGTTCGCGATTTCTCGACCGCCCACGGCGCCTACCGCAGCGGAGTTAAGGCGGCTGGCGAGGCTATTGCGGCACTTGGCAAGAGGTGACGGCGAACCTCTGTCAGCGTATTTGTCTGGCTGGACACGGCCCTGCCGCCCACGTTGGAGGCCATGCGCTTATTCCAAATAACAATGGAGCAACGACGACGCCTGATCGCGGATATCATGCCGCCTTGCTGACTCCCCAGAAAAATGGCGCGGGCCCCGGTACGATTCCGGCGACGTTCTTGCGCCAGGCAAAATGCGCCAAGTACAGGCCGAGTGGCGCGTATATTGCGTTGTCGAGCGCGGCCTTGTTCAGCCGGCGCGCAATGGCCTTTTCTTCGGCGAGCGTAGTTGCGTCGTACCACGCCGCGACCTCCGTTTCGACTTGCGGGATGTCGGGCCATCCGAACGCCGCCTTATCGCCATGAGCGCGAATGAACTTGTTGGTCGGGTCGAGACAGTCAACGCCGTAGTAGGCCGTGTGATAGATGTGCCACCCGCCTTGGGCCGGCGGGGATTTCTGAACACGGCGCGCTTGGACCGTGCCCCAGTCCTGTGCCACAAAATCGACCTTCATGCCGAGACGTGCCAGCAGGTCTGCGGTCACGTCCCCCCATGCTTTGTGGTTCCCGAGATCCTGTGACGCCATGGTCACAATCGGTTGGCCCGCGTATCCGCTTTCAGCCAGCAACCGTTTGGCGGCGTCGAGGTTGCGCGTGCCTTTGAGGATTTCGCCGCCCTCTTCATTGTAGAGCGACGTTCCCGGCGTGAAGTATCCGGGCAGCGGCCTCCACACCTTGTCGTCGTTACCGGGGAAGGCGCGCATATAATCTTCCTGGCTGATGGCCGTCAGGATTGCACGGCGCGCACGCACGTCGTTGAAGGGCGGGTGCAGATGATTGAAAAAGAGCATGCCGACTGTGCCCAGCGGGTCTCTGATCGCCACCGTCACATTGCGATTTTTTTCCAGCACCGGCACGAGGTCGGGGAGCGGCGTCTCCCACCAATCCACCTCGCCGCTCTGCAGCGCCGCGGAGGCAGTCGCCGGATCGGCGATGGTGACAAATTCAATGCGGTCTGAAACGATGTGCTTGCCGCCGGCGAGCCAGGATGCGGGTTCCTGTCGGGGCACATAATCCGTGAACTTCTCGAATACCGCCTTGGCGCCCGGCACCCATTCGTTGCGCACCAGGCGCATCGGCCCGCTGCCGACATATTCGTTGATCTGCCGGAATGGATCGGTTGCCGCAATACGTGCCGGCATCACGAAGCAGCACGGTGTGCTGACCTTGCCGAGCGCCAGCAGCATTTTCGGATAGGGCTTTTTCAAGACCCAGCGGAACGTGCGATCATCGACGGCGGCGAGCTCGTTCTCGATCGCTTTGATCATCTGCCCCATCGGCTCGCGTGCTGCCCATCGATTGATGCTCGCTACCGCGTCCCTGGCTAGCACCCTCTCGCCATCGTGGAACCTCAGGCCCGGCCGCAGCCGGAAGGTCCATGAGAGGCCGTCTGACGAAACCTCCTCGGCCTCCACCATCTGCCGCTGGACGGTGAGGTTGGAGTCGATGCCGTAAAGCATGTCCCACACCAGGATTCCAGCATTCCGGGCGATGTACGCCGTGTTCCAGATCGGATCGAAATTGGCGACGTCCGATTGCGGCACGAGGCGCAGCGTCCGCGCGGCGGCGCGCTGCGAAAGCGCAGGCGTGGCAAACCCGCCCGTTGCCGTCAGCGCAGCCGCGCCGGCCGCATTCTTCAAGAATGTTCTGCGATCCATGATGTGCCCTTCCTTAGTGGGAATTCGGTCGGCCGGATTCCTGGCTACGGCAATGTTTTGCGGCGAATTCGAGCCGAACGCGTCCGAGTTTCGGCGCTGCTCGATGCTGGACGATATCGTGAGGGCGGCTTAATGTCCTTGGTTCAGGAGCTTAATTGTTCTGAATCGGCAACCGCGGCGGTTGGCTTTGATGGATATGGACGAGGTCAATCTCGGCCGTTTTCGGTTCGATCTGCGCCAGCGGCAGCTGAAGCGCGACGGCCTCCCGGTGCAACTCGGCAACCGGGCTCGCGACATTTTGTGGGTGCTGGCCTCGGCGAATGGTGAGGTGGTCAGCAAGGATGAGTTGATGACGCGTGTTTGGCCGGGACTCGCGGTCGAAGAAAATAACATCCAGGTCCACATTTCGGCACTACGAAAGGCCCTCGACGAGGGAAAGGACGGCCAGGCCTATGTGATCACCGTACCGGGCCGGGGCTACCGGCTCGTCGGTACGAAGGCCGCGCTTTCGTTCTCCGTCGGCGATGTCGAACCCCGGCCCGGCCCAGTGATCCCGGACAAACCTTCCATCGCTGTCCTGCCGTTTCAGAGCATGAGCGACGACCCGGCACAACAGTATTTTGCTGATGGCGTCGTGGAAGAGATCATCACCGCCTTGTCCCGTTTCTCGGGGCTGTTTGTCATCGCTCGCAATTCGAGCTTTACGTACAAGGGACGGTCCGTTGACATAAAGCAGGTCGGAAGCGAGTTGGGCGTGCGTTATGTCCTGGAAGGTAGCGTGCGCCGAGGCGGCCACCGCGTTCGGATCACCGGCCAGCTTATTGACGCCTCGACTGGCGCTCATCTATGGGCGGATCGTTTCGAAGGTGCTTCAGAGGACATCTTCGACCTCCAGGACCAGGTCACGATGAGCGTCGTTGGCGCGGTCGCACCAAGGCTGGAGCAAGCGGAGATCGTGCGCGCGAAGCGCAAGCCGACCGAAAGCCTCGATGCCTACGACTACTATCTGCGCGGGATGGAGCATTTCTATCAAGATATTCGTGAAAGTATCGATCAGGCCATGCGACTGTTCTCGCGGGCGATTGAGCTCGACCCGGCGTTCGCAATCGCTTACGCCTTCGGCGCGGCATGTTATGTCCAAAGACAAGCACTCGGCTGGATGACCGACCGCCAAAAAGAAGTCAGCGAAACCGCGCGACTGGCCCGTAAGGCCGTTCAGCTCGATAGGGATGACGCGGTCGTGTTATCCAGGGCTGGCCATGCGCTCGCCTATGTCGTTCACGAATTCGACGCCGGCCAGCTGTTTATTGATCGCGCGCTTGCCCTCAATCCAAACTTGGCCATGGCATGGAATTCAAGCGCTTGGCTGCGGGTCTGGATGGGCGATCCAGAGACTGCGATCCAGCACTTTGCACAATTTAAGCGCCTCAGCCCGCTCGATATCACGACGCCCCGGATGCTGGGCGGAGGCGCCTTCGCTCACTTCTTCGCCGGCCGATATGACGAGGCCTGCTCGCAAGCGGAGCAGGCTTTGCAAGAGAGCCCAAATCAACATGCGGCATTGCGCGTATCCGCAGCGTCCAACGCGCTCGCTGGACGAATTGAGCGGGCGCGGGATGCACTGTCGAGGCTGCGCCGCATCGATCCGGCGTTGCGCGTGTCAAATCTCGGCGACATCACCCCTCTTCGCCGACCGGAAGATATCGCAAGATTATGCGGAGGCAATGCGGAAGGCCGGATTGCCGGAGTAGTTGGTACCTCATGGCCGCGCCGAACGGTGATGGGCAGTGGAGAGCGGCGGCCGACGCGGTCATTGCTGCGTTCGGGACCAAGTGACGCCGGCCTCACGCTTCCGTATGCCGACGATAAACATCATCGAGCCGCACGATATCGTCCTCGCCCAGATAGCTGCCGACCTGCACCTCGATCAGCTCCAGCGGGATTTTCCCCGGATTGGCGAGGCGATGGACCGCGCCGATCGGCACATAGATGGATTCATTTTCGTGTACCAGCCGCACCTCGTCGCCGACCGTGACCTCGGCGACGCCGTGCACCACAACCCAATGTTCCGAGCGGTGGAAATGCTTCTGCAACGACAACCGGCCGCCGGAATGGACGCAGATTCGCTTGACCTGGTAGCGCGCACCGAGGTCCGCGGTCTGGTAGAAGCCCCAGGGCCGGTAAATCCGCCGGTGCTCCAACGCCTCGTTGCGGTTGCGGGCCTTCAGTCGTTCGACCAGTTCCTTGACCTGCTCCGCCTCGCGCTTGGCGGCCACCAGCACGGCGTCGGCGGTCGCCACCACGATGATGTCGTCGACGCCGACCACCGTGGTCAAAACGGTCTCCTCGGAGCGGATCAGGCTGTTGCTGGTGTTGAGGACTTCGACCGGCCCCTCGATGACGTTGCCGGCGGCGTCGCGATCCTGGACGTCCCACACGGACTTCCAGTTGCCGATATCGGACCAGCGGAAGCTCACCGGCAGCACCGCCGCGTGCTCGGTCCGCTCCATGACGGCGTAGTCGATCGACTTGCGGGGAGCCTTCGCGAACGCCCCTTCGGAGAGGCGGTAGAAATCGAGATCGCAAACCAGATGGTCGACCGCGTCCTTCGCCGCCGTCACGATATCCGGCTCAAATCGCGTCAGTTCGCGCAACATGACGTCGGCGCGAAACATGAAGTTGCCGCTGTTCCACAGATAGCCTTGCTCGACGTAGTCGGCCGCGGTCGCCTCGTTCGGCTTTTCGACGAACGCCGCGACGTCGCGCACCGCACTGCCGTTGGCCGGCGGTTTTGCCTTGATATAGCCGTAGCTCGTCGCCGGATAGGTGGGCTCGACCCCGAACGTCACGATCGAGCCGGCTGCCGCAGCCGGTGCGGCCGCGTGGCAGGCCGCTGCAAATGCATCTGCATCCGGAATCAGGTGATCCGCCGCCACCACCAGCAGAATGGCGTTGGCATCGCTCTTGACGGCAAATTCGGATGCCGCCGCAATGGCGGCAGCAGAATCACGGCGCAGTGGCTCCAGAATAATCGTGGCGCTGGCGCCGCGCGCCCGCGTCTGTTCGGCCACCACGAAGCGGAAGTCCGCATTGGTGACGATGATCGGAGTTGCGAACAACGGGTTGCGGGTGACCCGGTCGAGCACCTGTTGGAACGTCGTGAGGCTGCCGATCAGCGGCACGAAATGCTTCGGCATTTTTTCGCGCGACACCGGCCAGCAACCCCTCCCCTCCGCATGCGGGGGAGGGTAGAGAGGAGGCACAAAAGCGCCCTCGCCGGCGGCGAAAGCGCGTATCGTGCCAAGCGACTGAAGTAGCGCATGTTCAGCCATCCGGCAACGGGCGCCTCTGGCGGCAGCGCCAGAACGGGGCAGAGTTTCCTATACTTCGATGAAGGCTAGAAGAGTGTGAGATGTCTCACACTTCTCGGCACAGACCTTCGGTAAATTCGACGTCGGTTATAGATTGCGACGTCGTCTTAAGAATGCGTCGTCCGAAAACTGGATAAATCTGGTCGCGATGAAATCAGGTTCAGGGGAAATCAGAATGGTATGGATCAAGCTCACTGACCCGCAGGGACATCCGATATATCTCAGCCTGGATCAGCTCGTACGTATCCGGCCTTGCATCGCAGGGGCCGGGGATCCGGCATCTGCCAAATCGATTGTCGACCTTGTAAACGGCACGCAAGCAGTTCGGGAAACTCAAGACGAGATCATCTGGCACACTAAGAACGCCGACAAAGACGAGGACAAAGCAGCTGGCGCCTGATTGGCCCACGAAGGGAGGGAATTATGCCGATTACCGACAAGGATGTCGCCGACCTCTGCGTCGCCATTTACAAGTATCCGGGCTCCCCCCCGGTCACGTGGGACCGTTTCGACGACGGGCAAGACAGCGACCAGATATGCTGGGGCGTCAAGGTCATCGATGGTTGCGATGTTCTCGTTTTCCGCGGTTCGACCACATTCGAGGATTGGCGCCGCGACTTCGATGCGTGGGCCGATCCGTTCGGTCATGGCAAAATCGGCCCCGTCCATCCCGGTTTTCTGCTCGGGCTCGATCAAGTCCTTCAGGAGTATCGGCATGGCGCGAGCGGCAAACTGCTGGTCGCCGGCCATTCGCTCGGCTCTGGACGCGCCTCGATCTTCTGCGGGCTCGCGATCGTGGCCGGCATCGTTCCGGTCGGGCGCGTCGTGTTCGGCGAGCCGCGTCCGGGATTTCAGCCGCTTGCTGACCTCATCTCTTCAATCAAGGAAAGCCGGAGTTACCGGAACGGGAAGTTTGGGACGTTCGAGCATGACTTCGTGACCGACGTTCCTTATCGCATCGGGCCGCTACAGTACGTTCACCCGACGCCGCTGATCGACGTCTCTGCGCTGCCGCCGCCGGCCGACGAGTGGGGAGTCTTCGCTTACCACCATATGCCGCTCTACGCGCAGGCCATCGCGCAAGGCTCGATGCGGCCGCCGGCAGCGTTGACGGCTTAGTGACACCAAAATGCGTGTCAAGCTCATCGGGACATGCTCTAATGAAATGAGAAGGCGGATTGCCGCGAAGCCGAAACAGTTTTCGCGGCGCTGCAGAACACGGGAAGGTGTCCGCATGTCCAGAATTCGTCATATCGCGATCATCGTTCCGGACGCTGAGGAAGCGGCGAAGTTCTACGAGAAGGCGCTCGGATTGAAACGCGCCGGCACGGCGCGCCGCGGCATCTACCTGTCGGATGGCGTCATCAATATCGCGCTCCTCAAGAAAGAGCACGAGAACGAAAAGCTCGGTCTTTACCATTTCGGCGTGTGGGTCGATGACCTCGATGCCTCCGAAAAGCAGGTCGTCGAGGCCGGCGGGACTTATCTCACGGGACGGCCGACCTCACCGAATTCGTTCTACGAAGCGAAATACCAGGATCCCAACGGCGTCGTGTTCGATCTGACCCACACCGGCTGGGCGGGCGCCGCCAAGGACGTGGTGGCAAGCCTCGGTGCCGATGAAAAGTAACGGCGTCGCTTGTCCTCTCAACGCGTCATCGTCATCGGTGCCGGCCCGGTGGGCCTTTGCCTGTCGCTGGCGCTCGCCCAGGAGGGCGTGGCGGTTACCGTCGTCGAGGCGCTCGGGGAAGACAATTTCCTCGAACAAGTGCCGCGGGCCGGCACCAACCATCCGGCTACGTTGGAGATGTACGACCGCATCGGGCTATACCGAAAGCTTGAGCCGCGGGGCATCATCGCGCCGGTGTTTCATTATTGGGATCGCGCCGCCAACGAACCGATCGCGGCGTTCGATCACTGCCATCTCAAAGGCGATACGCGCTTTCCGTACGTGCTCCAGTGCGAGCGCATCAAGATCGTCGAGGAAGCGCTCAAGATAGCAAAGGCGCATCCCGGCATCGACCTGCGCCTGTCGACCAACTTCGCGGGCTTTGAACAGAACGGTTCCGGCGTCGTCGCGCATGCCGTCAATCCGGCCGGCGAGGTCGAGAGCATCGCGGGCGACTATCTGGTCAGCGCCGAGGGTGCGCGGAGCATCGTGCGCAAAGACCTCAAGATCGCGTTCGAGGGCTTCACGTATTCCGAACTCACCCTGAACATCGAGGTCGCCTACGACTTCCGCCGCCACGGCTATGCGGAGCGCAATTACATTTCGGATCCCGTCGAATGGTCAAACCTGTTCCACTGGAAGGGACCGCCCGATCGCTGGCGGGTGCATTTTCCGGTGGATTCGTCGCAGGACCAGGAAGCGATCTGCCGTCCGCAGGCGCTGCAGGCCCGCCTGCAGCGCTTCCTGCCGACCGGCCGCGACTTCGATATCGTAGCCAGCAATCTCTACACCGTGCATCAGCGGGTGGCGAAGAAGTTTCGCGTCAGCCGGGCCATCCTCGCGGGCGATGCCGCCCATGTGAATAGCCCGATCGGCGCGATGGGCATGAACAGCGGCGTCCACGATGCTTTCAATCTCGCCGACAAGCTCGTGAAGATCTTACGCGGCGAACAGGGCGAGGAAATTCTCGACCGCTACGAACGCCAGCGCCGCCACGTGGCGATTCAACACACCCAGGCGCAAACCATCCGCAACAAGCGCCTGCTGGCCGAGAAAGACCCCGCGGTGCGTAAACGCAATCAAGACGAGTTGCGCCGCACCGCTGAGGATCCGGTGCGAGCGCGGGCATTCCTGCTGCGGGCTTCGCTCATCGAGAGCCTGCGTGAGGCGGAAGAGATTGCGTGATTAGTCCGTCTAGTAGATCGATTCTACGAGAGACTCAGTAGGATGGGCAAAGCGAAGCGTGCCCACCCTACAAGACCTCCTCCACCCGCACGCTGCGGCAATCCACCTCGAATTCCAGGTCGCGAACCGGAGGCCGGGTGAAGTGCCAGTTAATGCCCGCATGGGCCGCGCCGCGGCGGACGATTTCGTCAGCGAAAAACGGATAGATATCGCGGATCGTGTAGACCTGGCTCGCAGTGGTGTCTCGCCAAGCGACGCCGAAAAGCGTGAGCCGCCGGGTGATTTCTTCCAGCACGAAATGGGCCTTTTCCCGCATGGCGTCAGCGTCGTGTTCGCCGTATCGGATGATGCGCTCGCGATAGCTGGCCTCGATCGCCCTCGCCTCCGCGCTCCCGGAAATCACGAAGCTCGGCGCCGCATCGGCGGCGGCCGGCACCGTGAACGAAAACGCATGAAAGCCAGGCTCCGTGGGCGGATCGATCTCCGGACAGACATTGCTGCGCGCGACCGGGTTCACTTTGTCGCTATACACGCCCCACTTGCCAAGCGTGACCACGTAGGATTCGTTGAATTCGCGAAAGCCCTGCTCGGTGAACTGCCCGGGCGAGCGCAGCTCGCAGGCGCAGAACGCCGTGAGCGGCCGGCCGGCGGCCGTGATGATGGCCTCGATCCTGGCAAAGCCCTTCATCAGCGGCATCGGCGCGCGAAAGCGATAGCGCCTGATCTCGAAGCCCGCAGCGGCCGCGACGCCGCCCGAAAATTGAAATCCGCCCGGAATGAAGCGATACCCGCCCGGCTTGAATTCCTCGACCGCCGCCATGTGTGCACACTCCTCCCTATCAGGCGATCGGTGCAGACCGGATCCCCATCTCGGAAGTTCGAGATTCCCTGAGAACAGGGAAAATAACAGGGAATTTTTTGAATCTCGACTATTTGGGCGACCGTTGATGCCAAATCACGCAGCAATTCCAATCCTTTGAGCGCAAATTCCCTGATCGACGGCGAAACAGGGAATCTTCTTTTTAGGAACACGGAATGAACCTGTCGGAACAGGGGATTCCGCCTTCTCGCGCTTCAAAACCGAAGCCATTGCGTACACTTGCCCGGCGATGGTGATCATCTGATGATGATCATCAATCATATGATTTATCCTATCACAATAGTCCGCTATTTTCAAGAGGCGACGTACTTCGATGTCGATTCGCTTCGATGCGTTTCAGATGCCCCCATTCACTCTAGCCGCTCGGGCGAGTTCACGCGAACCGTTTGGGCGTGCCGGTGATGACGCGGCTTCACCAATGCACGGCGCGGCGGCTGTGTCGGCGGCGCATGGTAATATGGGCTCTCAACACAGTTCCCGCCTCTGCCGGACATTGTTGCCCTGCACTGCTCCCAACTTGTGTAATAGCAGGAAAGGGCATTCGAGCCCCTGCTGCCGCCGAGCGAGCACCATGGATAAGAATATGCCGATTGCGCGTTGCCAGGTTGCGTTTCGCCCAGCAAGCCGGTGGCTACGACAAAAAGCGCGATGATCAGCATGCGCATCATATCTCTCTCCCTGTCGTCGTTTTCACTTCCTTTCATAGTATCAGTTTTGCTAAGCGGGCGGAATGAGCGCCCTGGGCGCGGACTCCTGAGGCCGCTCATCGCCGCCGCGGCACGCTGCGTCAGCCGCTTGCCCATGCATTATTTTCGAGATGGCCGGTAAGCCCCCCCGGCCCTCCGTGGCGACGCCTGTAAGCCAAGCCGTGGGATCGAACGCGACTTTGATGCGCGGACCATAGGCTGGATTTCCGGGCAAAATCTTGATCGTATTGGGCGCCCGTGTCTTTTGGCCATGCTGAAAACATGCCCTCCAAGATAGCGCACACGACTGAATTCACGCTCGTCAAGCGCCATATTCCGCGCCCGGTCGAAGTCATGCGTCTGCTCGCAAAGGGCGGCCTGCCGTTGAAAATAGCTCGGTCCGTGCTGGAACGGCTTGCCACGACGGACATCAAGGGTCGGTATTTCCACGAAACAGACAGCGTTTACATTGAGATAGCCCCCGGGCCGAGTGCTGCGGTCCGCGCGGTGGCGAATGGCCTTAACGTTGATTTGGACGCCGATGACAACGTCATCGGCTTTGATATCGACAACGCCTCGCGCCTGGGGGCCTTGTTGCGAGACTTCATTGCGTCCGGCGCCATGGTCGAGGATCTGGCGCGGGCTTGGGCATCACTGGGCGACACACGAGACGAATTCGACAAGGAGAAAGGCCTGGGTGCGTCGGAGGCGGCCCACGGCGATTATCTGGGCTATCTCGCTGAGACCGAGGAAATCTTGCGGCGAGCGGTAAAGTATGCGCGAGAGCGCAGCTCTGTTTCGTCAAGCCCTCCAGCCAACCCCTGACGGCAGCTGCCGCCCGTGCTTACAGTGCTACGTGCTGTCGGCGTCCTTTTGCCGATTGAGCTGCCTTAGTTGCTGATCAAGCTGCCTTAGGAGCTCCGCCATCCTGTCGGGTAGCGGCTCCAGTAACACGTTGGAATGGAGCGAGCGTAGCGTAGTGCCTATGGCGGTACGCACCGCCTCGAAATCAGAACCCGCTCTAGGTCGGCGCCCCATGCCGCCGACCTACATAGTCCCGTTTGCCGGGATTGCGGTCCCCCGACAGTTCATCAGCATCTCGCCCCACTTCCCCAATGCAGGGATGGGACAAAGGGAAACTCATGTCAGCCATTGGTAGCCGTGTTCAACTCCTGCTCTTGCGTCGAAATAGCCGTCGGCCCCGGCGCGGGATGGAAGGGCGCCGGAGCCAATCACGACTGATCGCCATTGCCGCTCCTGAGCGCAGATGAGCGTCGGTCGTGGCGGCAAAGCACCGCAAAGCTTTGTTGTCGGTTCGCTTTTCGACATGTTCGCCAAGGAGGCAAGCGTCGTGTCCGCCCTGCAACACTCTGTCAGGACGCAATCTGGCCAGCGTCGCGTGCAGCGGGGGCGTGCCGAGAACTGGACACACGATGCCTTGCCGAGTTCTGGCCGTCAGCGCGCCGTCCGTTGTGACGGGCGCGGAACGGGCTTGGGCGCAGGAGGTTCTGAGCTCTTATAGAGCATATATTGTTCGATCGCCTGCAGTTTGGTGATCTCACGCGTCAGCTGTTCCTGGCCGGCGGTGAGCTGGCCGACCGTTCGCGCCATCTGTTCTTGACCGGCGGCGATCCGCTCGACACTGCGCGTCATCTGCGCTTGACCGGCGGCGATCTGGTCGACGCTTTGTCGCACCGCGTCGAGGTCAAGCGGCATCGCGGTAAGCTGCTGCTGATCGGGAGATGGAGCCGCCGACGCGGCCGGCACGAATATGTCGGGAGTGTCCTGCTTAACCGGAGCAGCTTGCGGTACCAACCAGCCAAGCTGTGGGAACGCGCGCGCGATCGCCTTTCTGGCCGCGTCGCCGCGGGATTGCCAAGCCAAGGTCGCGGCCACACCGATGCAAAACGTGATCAGGGCGAGGGCGAGCAGGACTCGCTTGCCGAGCCTTGGCCGCTCGCTCTGGGGCTGGTCAATTCTCAGGTTGGCTGGGTCGATAGCAACCACCTCGACAAGTTTTTTGACCGGCAGCGCGGCTCTGGAAATCTCGGATTGTGTGGGGTTCGGCATGGCACTTATCCGCACCTCTAGCGATTGCTTTCAGTTTGATCATTTTGGCAGTTGAAACGGGTATTCCTTGATCAATGCCCGTAGCAGGTGTTTTCAGGCGTTCTGTGAATCGGACATCAGTAGTAGTGCCGGGAAATCGACGAAAGGTTCGATTAAAGCAGTCGCAGTCGTTGGCCCAGCGCGGAGGGGCGTGGGAGCGGGTTAAATGCGCACGGAGTTCGCTTTGACGCAGCAAAAGGTGACGGATATCGCCGCGGGAAACGTGTCGCGAAGGTTCGACGTGGAGCTGCTTATTGTGCACCCATCATTGAACCCGGCAGAGATCAGCACCGCGCTTGGACTGGAGGCGCGCTATGCACATCGTGTTGACGACCGCAGGAAGACCCCGAAGGCTATTGAGTAAGAATGCCACGGTTTCACCCGTTGCCGGTAGGCGTGCCGCCTTTTGAATAATCCTGGAGCCAAGGTGTGCATCACCTGAAAAGCCTATCAGTGCCCCACCGTCTAGCGAAGGCATAATTTTCAGTTGATACTCTCGGTCCCGCACCTCAAGGCCAACGCCTGAGATCGCGGTGTCGCTTACCATCCAAATTCGCTTTCCTTCTACGGCTGCGATTAGGAGCGTCATAGATAGGCCATTCTAGTTCGATGAGCGGCACACAAGCCTGAATAACGTCCGGGATCACGGTCCTGCAAGCATGGAAGCGACAGCCGACGCCGAGTAGCGCTTGCCCGATGGCGTCACGTACCCGCGGGCTTCCAGCTCTGCGGCCACCTCACGAAGCGACACGCGTCCGCCACGGCCTTTGATCTCCTTCGCCAGTGCAACCATGCTGGGATGACGCTCAGCGTACGACTTGCGACCCTCACACTTGCCAGCCCTACGGCGCAGGGCGATTTCAAAAATCAGCTAAAGGGCCAAAGCTCAGGCCGACGTGAGCAGGGCTGGAAAAGTGTATCTTCCAGGTAACACACGTTTCGAAAAGCGACGGGAGGACCGCGAGATAGTGGCAATCGGCGTGGTCTGTCGCAGTTCTGCGCTCTTTTCGACACAGTGGCACGGTCTATGGCCCTCACTTCAATTTCACGAGGGGGGCGTAAATGCACACATACAAGTTGACTAACCTTGTTCTCGCCACTGCGTTGCTTTCTCCGGTCATCCTTGCGCCGGCGACCATCGTGTCGGAGGCCGCCGATGCGCCGCGTGCTCCGGCCTACCGAGGCCCGCCGCCACCACCGCTGTTCTACAACTGGACGGGCCTCTATGTCGGCGTTCATGCCGGCGGAGGGTGGGCCGATCTTGGTGTCGGCGACACCGGCAGCGGCTTTATTGGCGGCGGGCAGGTCGGGTACAACTATCAGATCAACCCGCAATGGGTCGTGGGTCTCGAAGCGGAAATCTCAGGGTCGGGCATAAAAAACAACCTCTTGACGATCGGCACGCCGTTCGGCCCGATCGCGGCCAACTTCAACTGGAACACGCTTACCACGCTGACCTCGAGGTTCGGTTACGCTTTCGATAACTGGCTTGTCTATGGCAAGGTGGGCGGGGCTTGGGCCGACGTCAGCGTCAGCGTCAACGCGCCGTTCGGCTTCAGCCGCTCGGCCGGGGGGACCGCCAGCGGCTGGGTGGTCGGCGTCGGGACCGAATATGCCTTCCGGAACAACTGGACTGCGAAGATCGAGTACAACCACCTCGATTTCGGCGGTGACGGCGGCACCTTCATCACTGGCAACACCGTGACGGTCGATACGGTCAAAGCCGGCGTCAACTATCGTTTCGGCGGGTGGCCTTTCTGACCAGTGTGAACGGAGGGAAATGAGAGTTGGGTTAGGTTAGGGGGCACTTCAATGCGCTATTTCGCTTTGATTGGTGTGTTGTTGCTAAGCGGATGCATGACGGATGGCCAAGGGTACGTCAGGGCCAGCGGGCGCACTAATCCGGAGCGTCTCCAGCTAGCCTTGGCTGAGTGCCAAGGAGAAGCAGCCGCTACCCCACAGGGCTTCTACGTTCAAGCCGGAGGAATGGTGGGCCTGGCCGGTTCCCTGATGATGCGGGCAGCCCAGGACCAATCTATCACCTCGGCTTGTATGGCAAGGCACGGCTACGTGGTGGCTCAGCCAAAAGCCCAACCTCAGCAAGCTCAACTTAATTGACTCGATTGAGTTGTTGCCTCGCTGCTCAACAGCGCCACCGTTTGATCTAAGCAGACTCCGGCAGTCTGGCCAACGGATCAAGGTTGTGATTGCGTCTTTGCAGTAATTCGCGGGGGCGTGGCATGGCGGGCAAATCTCCATTGAAGGCAAGCGCAGAACAGAAGCTGGGGTTGGAAACTCTCGCGGCTTCGCGTGATCGTGGCGAGGCTGACCGAGCGCGGGCGGTGCTGCTGACGCTTGCTGG
>WNFR01001450.1_pt1 | contig 32119 bp, 32 predicted proteins | sample 5400221 | NCBI WGS metagenome assembly WNFR01 (sample SAMN13153357, study PRJNA577476) | soil metagenome | isolation source: 40 cm soil under Madrone tree | place: USA:California | collected 2016-06-14
GCCCGTAGACCGTGAAGTAGCGACAGGATGCCGCTCCCATGCCGTGCTCTTTCGCGTACGCCTTCAGCGTGAACTCGCCCATCAGCTTGGCCCAGCCGTACGTATTGTCCGCGTCGTTCGGCCCGTTGGTCAGATCCTCGGTTAGATAGACCTCTTTGTGAATGTCCGACTGCAGAAAATTCGGATACACGCAGCCTGAAGACGCGAACACGACCTTTTTTACTTTCGCCCGCAGCGCTTCCGCGAACACCAGCCCGTCGAGGAAAAAATTGGACGCCGGTCCGGCCTGATGCAAGTCGACGTATCCGCGGCCGCCGTGGTCCGCCGCCAGATGAAACACCGTATCTACGCCCTGCATCGCCGCCCGCGTGACACCCGGCTCGCGCAGATCCGCATGCAGTAAATCCACCGTGCCGGCGCCAAGGTGTCCGCGAATATTATCCAGATGCCCGCTTGAGAGATCGTCGACAATGCGTACTCGCGCGCCTCGCGCCAGAAGCTGATCGGTCAGCGTCGATCCGATGAACGACGCTCCACCCGTCACCAGTGCAAGTTTCCCGCTCCAAAAACCGTCTGCCGCTCTCACGCTAAACGCGCCTCCTCAACAATTCGCACAAATTTCCGCAGCTCGTCGACTTTATCATAGTCATTCGCGGCCACTCGCGCCGCTTCGCCCATTTTCCGCAACCGTTCTGCGTCACGGAAGATTTGACGAACCGCATCCGCAACCTCGGAAGCATCGTCTGGGTCAGCCGATATCGCGAAGCCTCGCTCTTCTCCAATCTTCACGACGTCCGACTCCCGCGGAGCGACTGCCAGAATCGGTTTGCCCGCGGCGAGAATTCCGTACATTTTGCTCGGCACGATCACGCCTTCCAGTCCGCGTTTGATCGTCACTACGTGTGCGTCTGCGGCTGCCAGTACCGATGCAATTTTGCTCGCCGGGAAAAACGGCAAGAAGCGCACATTCTTATCGCCGGCCGCCGCCGTTTCGATCTGCGCCCGTTGCGCGCCGTCCCCCACGAAAACCAGCCCGACCCCCTCATCCGCCAACTTCTGCGCCGTATCAACCAGCGTCCCCCAGGCCCCGTAAAATCCCAGATTGCCAGCGTGCAGCAGCACAAATCTGAAATCGCCCCGTATCGCCCGCACCACCTCAGGATCGACTGCAGGCTCAGCTCCCGCTTTACAGATTTCTGCGCCGTCGCGAACCACTGCGATGCGTTCCGGCCTCACTCCTTTTGCTACGATTCGCGCGCGCATGTCTTCGCCAAGCACCACCACGCGCGTCGCGCGCCGCAGCGCCCAGCGGTGCAGTCTCTCCCACACCCGCGTCAGCAGCCCAGCCTCGACAATAGAACCGCCCACCGCCATATCGGGATACATATCGCGAATGTTGTACACAAACGGTTTGCCCTTCAGCAGCGCCACGAACGCCGCCACAATTCCCTCGAACGGCGGGTCCGTCATTCCCACCACCACATCGCAAGGCACAAACGCTGCCCGCGGCACGCTCAGCGCCACATAACTCAAATAATTCAGCACCCGCTGCTTCATCTGCGTCCGCGAATAATCCGTCGAGCCCACCCGGATAATTTTCACATCACCTTGTTGTGCAGTCCGGCTTGGCTTCTCCGTCTGCCACAAGCGCCAAGCCCGCCGCTCCGTGGGCTCGTACGAGGGTCGCCCACAGACGACGGTGACCTCGTGCGCAGCCGCAAGCGCATCCACAACCGACTGCGCCATCTTCGCCGTCGCCGACGTGTCCGGTGGGTAGTACAGATTCAGCAGGAGAATTCGCACCGCAAGATTGTACAAGCAGCACAGGTACTCTCGCGCCTGCTGCCACAACTTCTTTCGGGGAATATGCACCTTATCGATGGGAACAAAAGGGAAGAACTAAAGTATCGAGTATGGGCTCACGAGCGCGTCACAAGAAAATCCCCCAGCACCAGCGCATCCATCTTCGTCCGCAGAAAACAATCGATCGCTTCCTCGGGCCGGCAAACAATCGGCTCGTTGTCGTTAAACGACGTATTCAGTACCACCGGAACACCCGTTAAATCGCGAAACGCCGAAATCAGCGCGTGATAGCGCGGATTGGCCTCCTTCGTCACCGTCTGCAGGCGGCCGGTGCCGTCCACGTGCGTCGGCGCCGGTATCAACGCGCGCTTTTCCGGCCGCACCGCGTACGCCAGCGTCATAAACGGCGATGGGTGCGACTTCGCAAACCACTCTCCCGTCGCCTCCGCCAAAATCGATGGCGCGAACGGCCGGAAAATCTCCCGGTGCTTGATTCGACGATTCAGGATGTCTTTCATATCCGCCCGCCGTGGGTCGGCCACAATGCTGCGATTCCCCAACGCTCGCGGTCCCCATTCCGCGCGCCCCTGAAACCAGCCCAATATTTTCCCGTCGGCAATAATCGCCGCCGCGCGCTGCGCCAAATCCTGCCCGGCCAATTCCGTAATGCTATAACCTTCGCGCGCAATCCCGCTTGCCTCGATCGCCGCGCGAATCTCCGCCGCGGAAAAATTCGGCCCCCAGTACGCGTGATCCATCACAAATGAGCGCGGCTTCCCCAATTTCTGATGCCACACATAGTACGCAGCGCCCACCGCAAGCCCAGCGTCCCCGGCCGCCGGTTGCACATACACTTGCTCAAACGGAGTGTTCTCAAAAATTTTCCCGTTTGCCACGCAGTTAAACGCCACGCCACCCGCCAGGCAAATCGATTTCAGCCCAGTCGCCTTCGCCAGCTTTCCCAGCATCCCCAGATAAACTTCTTCCAGCCGCGCTTGCAGCGACGCCGCCAAATTCCGGTGCCGCTGCTCCAGCGGTTCATCTGCACCCCGCGCCGCACCCAATCGTTGCGACATCTCCGCGGAAAAAAGTTTCCCGAGCGTCGGCGTTTTGTCTGCCTCCGCCCAGCTCATTTCGGGTCCGGTGCGATGATGCACAAAATAATCGAGCCCCAGCCGGAATCCGTTGCTGCTTCCATTCGCGTCAAACCGCACTATGTCGCGAAACGCATCCAACCGCTCCGGTTCGCCGTATGCCGCGAGCCCCATCACTTTGTATTCGTCGCCGAACTTCAGAAATCCCAGATATTGCGTCACCGCCGTGTAATACAGCCCCAGCGAATGCGGAAACGCAATGGCATCGGCAATATCCATGCGGCTTCCGCTTCCGTTTCCCCACATCGTGCTCGCAAAATCCCCAAGCCCGTCGGCGGAAAGCAGCGCCGCGCGCTCGAACGGCGAAACGAAGAACGCACTGGCCAGATGCGCCTGATGGTGCTCGATGCGGTGAAATTCCGCGGCAATCGTTTTCGGGTCGGTGTCGAACGCCGCCGCCAATGCTTCCCGTACGCCGGTGAATTTCGCAAGAACCTTGGCCCGTCCGCGCGCGAACGACGGCATGCGCAGCGCGTAGAAAAGTTTCGTGCCCAGCCGCGCATACGGATTTCGCGGCACCGCCACGTGATCGATTTCCTCCAGCTTCAGGCCCGCTTCTTTCAAGCAGTATCGAATCGCCTGCGCCGGAAATCCCGCCGCGTATTTAACGCGATTGAACCGCTCCTCCTCCACAGCTGCCACCAACCGCCCGTCGCACACCACCGCCGCCGACGCGTTCCCGTGATACGCATTGATACCCAGAATATTCATGTGAGCGAATTAGTGTACCGCAAGGCTTAGGTAGGGACGCAGCACGCCTGCGCCCAGCCAGGCGCAAACCAATCGCGTAAGCCGCAATCAAAAAGGCTAGAGGTGTTTCCGGCACCACTCATTCAAAACGTAGATCGACCATGGCCGCGACCACGAAGTCTTCCCCGCAAGAAACGCGCTCCATACCTCGCGTACTCCATCGCCGCGAAGATACGGGGCCAATTCCGCGGCCGGCTCGGCAAAACTTGCCTCGATCCGCTTCCGCAACGGGCCGCGCAGCCACTCTTCCCAGGGCAGCGTAAATGTCCGTTTCTTCTGCGTCAAAATCTCCTGCGGCAGCAAATCCCCGATCGCCTCCTTCAGCAACGCCTTCGGACTTCCATCGCGCCGGCGCACCGCATCGGGAAGCGCGTTTACAAATTCCACCAGCGGCGTATCCAGCAAAGGCACGCGCACTTCCAATGAGCGCGCCATGCTTACCGAGTCCGTATCGCGCAGCAAGGTGCTGGCCATATAACAGCGCATCTCCAACCAGGAAATTCCGCCCATCGCTTCGAGCTTTCGCGCTTCGTCCGCCGCGCGCTCCAGCCAGCCCAGCCACGTCGGCTCCAGCGTCACACCATCCGCCGCAACCGAGCTGGGCCGGAACCGCGGCTCGGTCAATCGCGACAATTCCGCGCCGACCGGAAACAAGGCCCGCGTAAAAAAATACGCATGCGGCAACGCATCCGGCCGCAACCAGGCCGCGACCGCTTTGCGCGCCGCGTCCGCGCTGCTTCTGCCGGCAATTGCCGCTCGTACAAGCGGAGCAACAGCCTTCCGCAGGGGAGCGGGCACAAACCATGCCATGCGAATCAGCCGCATGAGTCGCGGCGTATCCGCGAAAGTCGGGTAGCCGCCAAACAGTTCATCGCCCCCCAGTCCCGATAGCGCCACCTTCAGTCCGGCTTCTCGCGCCGCCCACGACACAAAATACGTATTGATCCCGTCCATGCTGGGCTGGTCCAGCGCCGCAACAGCTTCGTTGAGCCGGGATACGATCGCATCGCCTTTCAGTGGAATTTCGCGATGCTGTGTGCCGCAATGTTTTGCGACGCTGCGTGCCAGCGGCGACTCATCGTAGGCCGTTCCCGGAAAGCTGAGCGTAAAGCTGCAAATTCCCGCTCGCGCGCGCGCGGCCAATGCCGCGATCACGCTGGAATCCAGCCCGCTGGAAAGAAATAATCCGACGGGAACATCGGCAATCAGGTGCGCGCGTACTGCGTCTTCCAGCAGCGGTCGCAAACGCCGCGCGGCGGAAGAAAAATCTCGCGTTGCCCGCGCATCCTTCCCCTCCGGGCTGCGTGTGGCGTCCCACCATGCCCGCGCGCGCGGCACGCGCCGCCGTTCCGGCACGTACAGCAGCATGCGGTGCCCGGGTGGAAGGGAAAATACGCCATCCAGTAGCGCGACCGGTTCCGAAACGCTGCCAAAAAGAAAGTACGAGGTCAGCGCGTCCTGTGAAAGTCTCTTGGGCGCTATTTTCCCGGCCAGCAGCGCGCGCAGTTCGGAGGCGAACGCAAATCCCTCCGCCGTCTGCGTGTAGTACAACGGCTTGATGCCAAGCGGATCGCGCGCCAGAAACAGCAATGGCGCCGTGGCATAGCGCTTCCGCAAATCCAGCAGAGCCAACGCGAACATCCCCCGCAGTTCATCCAGGCAGTCTTCACCCCACTCTTCCCATGCGTGCACCAGGATTTCCGTGTCGGATTGTGTGGTGAATCGATGTCCGGAAAGCGTCAGTCTCTCGCGCAATTCGCGGTAGTTGTACAGCTCGCCATTGAAAATCACCGCCACGTCGCCTGTCTCATTCCAGACGGGCTGGTGGCCGGTCTTCAGGTCGATGATGCTGAGCCGCCGCATGCCCAGCGCCAAGCCCGGCGCGCGCGGCTCGTTGACGAGAAAGCCATCCTCGTCCGGGCCGCGGTGCTGCATCGCCGCAGCCATTGCTCGCACTCGCGACTCGGCTTCGGACGCGCGACCCGCGAAAGCGATACCACAGATGCCGCACACGCTTTATTTGATCTCCGGGGCGCTGAAAAACGCCATTCGCGCTCGCATGAACTGGGCGCGGAATCGAAATCGGGGAATCTTCAGCCGGTGATCAGCGTACCACCCCAACAGGAGCCGCAGGAGCAGAAAAACGAAGGACGCAAGCGCAAACACGCAAAGCGCAAAAAATGACTCGCGCTCCAGCAACAGCGTCCAGTCGACTCTTTCCTCCCATCCGGGAACAACCTTGTCCAGAAACCATCTCAGATGAAGCCCTTCAAGTGGCAGCCGCGACAGCCTTACAAGCCGCCCTTTGGCGTCGCGCATTAAAATCCGGTACGCGGGATCGGCGATCACCCAGCGCCCGCCAATCAGCACCTCCGCCACCACGTGCTTGGCCTTGCCCTCTGGACTCAACAACAGCAGACGCCGCACGCTCAAGCCGTTACTGCGGGCCAGGTTCAGAAATGCGTTTGTGGCCGTTCCGCAGACGGACAAAAGCTGCTGATAGTTCAATGTTGTTTCGGGATCGCGCCCGGGCAGCGTTGATGGGTTTGACGCCACCATGCGTGGCGGACCTTTTCGCATCCAATCCAAGATGGCTTCCACCTGCCGCTCGGCGGGCTCCGAGTTCGGCACGATGGCGTCTGAAAATCCGTCCAGGTACCGGCGGACCGAGTATTCCCAGCCTCCCGAATAAACTAAACCTAAAAGGGAAGCGAGCAACAGCAAATTCGCGCTCCACCACACACCGCGAAATATTCCACGCCTTGTAATCGGCAAGCGTCACCCTTGGTGCAGTTGATTTGCAGCTTGCTTTTTAACCTCTACCAATTGCCCGTACAAAGTCTCCATCTCGCGCGCCGGCTCCTCCCAATCGAGCCGGGCGGCGACTTTTTTACATCCGGCGGTGAGCCGCGCGTGAAGCCCTGGCTCCCAAAGCACACGACCGATGCCCTGCGCCAGGGCCGCCGCATCGTGCGCTACCGCCAATCCCGCAACGTCGGCGAGCAGCGGCGCGATGCCACATTTGTCCGTGACAACTACCGGCGTACCCGCGGCCACTGCTTCCCCCGCGGTATTCCCGAAATTTTCATTTTGCGACGGCAATACAAAGACGTCCGCACTCCTGTACGCGTTCCATTTTTCCTCGCCGTACGCTGCGCCGCGGATTTGCACGCGGGAGGAAACTTCCAACGCCCCGGCCATTTGCAGCAGTCTCTGCCGCATCCCGTCTTCATCGGGCCCTGCGAAAACAAGCCTTAGCCCCGCGTTGTGCTCCGCTTTGCAAAGCGAGGCAAACGCTTGGAGCAGAACATCCGGACTTTTCTTTTCGGACAATCGACCCAGGTACAGGACAACTTTGGCGTTTTCTGGTATTCCTGCGGCGGCGCGAATCTTACCTCTCTCCGGCATTGTTTCCGGTACCTCCACCCCGTTGCGCCTTACCAAAATTTTTCCCCTCGCCAGCTCCGATCCGGCAAGTTCCGCCACTTCCTGCGGCGATGTCGCGATAATCTTCCGCGCACCCCGCAGCATGCGTTGTCCCAGGACAAGATGATACATTCGTTTCAGCAGAAAATTCCGCACAATCGGCACGAACATGCCAATAGGCTCTACGACGTAAGGAATGCCGGTGCGTCTGCACGCCGCGGCCACCGCCGGCCCCAGGAAATCGTACAGCCCAAAAATGTGCACTACGTCGAAATTCCACAGTCGCGCGCGGCAAAAACTTGCGATCCCTGGGTTCCAGCTCAGGGCGCGATAGTGTAACCAACTCGGCAGGTAAATCGCTTCGATCCCGCTTTCCTCAAGACTCCATCCCAAGGCCGATCGCTGCGCGCTGTTCGCCACCGCGGCCGCCGCAGCGCGCGACTTCAGGCCCCAATCCGCGGTTAGCACCGTCACTTGGTGCCCTAGTTTCGCAAGCTGTCGGGATAGCGACCGCACTTTTACCGGCGGCCCCCCAAATTCAAGGAAGGGAAAATAGGTCTGCGTAACGTTCAGGATTCGCATAGATCGCGCAGAATTTTCTTCAGCGACTTCGCGAAAACATTGAACCGGAATTCCCGCTCCACGCGTTCGCGCCCGCGCGCGCCCATCTCGCGTCCCAACGCCGGATCGGCCAGCAGAGCCTCCAGTGATGTCGCCAGTTGCCCCGAGTCGCCGTGCTGCACCAGGTATCCCGTTTTTCCGTCATCAATTACTTCCGGCGCGCCGCCATGCGCGCCGCCGATTACCGGCTTGCCACACGCCATCGCTTCCAGATATACCAGCCCAAAACCTTCCCCACGGCTCGGCAACGCGAAAATTTCGGAGGCCTGGTAACACGCCACAATTTGGGGATACGTCAGGCCGCTCAAAAAATGCACGTGTCGCAGCACACCGCGGCCATCCGCAATCTGTTCGAGCCACCCCTGATCATCGCCGTCGCCCACGGCAACAAGTTGCACATCGGGCCACTCGGTGAGCAAACGCGGCAGCGTTGTGATCAGCGTGTCCATTCCCTTATAACGCTCGTCCGCGAACCACCGCCCCACGGTCAGGATGACGCGGCCGGCGGGAAAGTTTGCGGGTAGGGCCGGTGGCGATTTCTCTGCGAGCAGCGCTTCAAATTGCGGGTCGAGCGCCCACGGCAGCACGCGAATCCGCTCGCGTGGAACGTCCTGCTGGGCAGCCACATTATTTGCGGTGTCATGGGACGGCGCAAGAATCAGATCGGCGTTGCGCACCGCGCGCCGCCGCAAAAGAGAAAGCGGCTCCCAAACCTCGAGTCCATGCGTCCAGACAATGGACTTCGCCCGCCGCGCGAAGAGCTTCGCTCCCTGCGCCACCGGCGCAAGAAAAGGATGCCCCGCAACGATCACCTTCGCGCGGCGCCGCGCGGCGCGTGCCGCTGTCATGCTGAATCGCGCCTTTCCGCGGGCGCTGCCCGTGAACACGAATTCGCGCGTCCCCACCGTCATGCGGTGCAATTCGGGGGAGTCGTTCAGGCTCAGCAGCCGGCAGTCCATGCCGTGGCCCGCGGCAAATTCATTCATCACCGCGGCAACGTGCCGTCCCGCGCGCTGCACCCCGCCGGGCGAGTTCAGTTCAGAGAAGAGTCCAAGTAGCACGCGTCGAGTCTGCCAAGCACCGCGCAGGAACACAAGACGCCGCTCGCCCGCGGTTTCCGTCGGCGCTAAGCGGCAGTGTGGTTGGATACGACGTCCGCCAGATCGGAGAAGCGGTCGAGGTAAATGTCGGCTGGGTGCGCTGCGCGGTCGTGTACGCCGAAACCGTAGTTCACGGCGGCAGCTTGCGTGCCGGCGTTGCGCGCGGTCTGCACGTCTACTTCGGAATCGCCGATGATCAGGGCCTCTCGCGCCGCGATGCTAAACTCCTGCAGGATTTTGTTTGCGCCAAACGGGTCCGGCTTCTTCGATTCAAAACTGTTGCCGCCGTAAATCACTCGAAAATATTTGGCCAGACCCAGCGTATTCAGAATGCGCACGCTGATGCGCACAGGTTTGTTGGTGAGCACGGCCATGGGCAGGTGGCTCAGTTGCGTCAATGTTTCCGGCACGCCGGGATACGCGCAAGTGTTGTCCATTTTGTGTTCCTCGTAGTAGCCGAGGAAAAATTGCAGCGCGTGTTTCAGCTCCTCTTCCGTCGCGGTGCCGCCCAGGGCGCGCGCCACCAGTTGCGGCGCGCCGTGCCCGATGTATCCGGAAATCGTTTCGGCGGCAAGCTCCGGCCGTTTCATTTCGCGCAGCATGGCGTTCACGGAATGGATCAGGTCAAGCTTGGAATCAATCAGCGTCCCGTCCAGATCGAAAATCAGAGCGCGCACCGCGGGAGATTTAGCGTCAGCCATAAACTTTCATTGTAATACGCCCTTCCGTATAGTGAAGCGGTCCAACCTCACTTCATTGATGCAAATCCCGGATGCAAGGGCGCTCCGAATCAGCAACTCCCGCCGTTTTCTGAGCGGGCATTTTCCGGATGCGCGCTGTTCGCGTAAAATAGAGGGCTTTCATGCCGCTTACATTGACACCGGAGACCCCATGGCCCAGGTTCGTCCCTTTCGTGCCTTTCGCTACAACCCGGAGCGCGCTCCCTTCGATCGCGTGCTCACCCAGCCTTACGACAAAATTTCTCCTGCCATGCAGGAGAAGTATTACGCCGCCGATCCGCACAACCTGATTACCATCGAGAAGGGTCGCGTTTTGCCTCGCGATTCCGCGCAAAGTAACGTCTACACGCGCGCGGCGGCAGCGCTGCAAGATTGGATCGGCAAGAACGTCGTCGCGCAGGACCCTGCTGCTTCTTTTTACGCTTACACGCAGGAGTACACCGTCCCCGGCAGCGAAGAGCGGCGCACGCGGCGCGGCTTTATCGGCGCGGGCAAGCTCGAAGATTATTCTGCCGGCGTTGTTTTTCGCCACGAGCAAACTCTTTCCGGACCGAAAGCGGATCGGCTCGAATTGCTGCGCCACACGCGGACGCACACCGGCCAGCTTTTTATGCTCTATTCGGATGCGGAGCGCCGCGTTGACGCGATTCTCGCCGAAGCGGAGTCCAGTTCGGCTCCCGCCACGGAGCTGCGCGACGAGTACGGCGTTGTGCATCGTCTGTGGATTGTCGCGGAGCCAGAGCGCGTGGCGGCAATCCAGAAGGCGATGGCGGATCAGAAGCTGGTCATCGCCGACGGCCATCACCGCTATGAGACGGCGCTTACCTATCGAAACGAGCGGCGCAACCAGGCCGGCGGCACTGATCCGGACGCGGCATACGAATTCGCGATGATGACTTTCATCAATACGCGCAGCGAGGGGCTGACGATTTTGCCGACGCACCGCGTCGCGGCGAATCTGCACGATTTCTCCTGGTCGAGCGTGCGCCGCTACCTCGAGCCGTGGTTTACCGCGGAGGCGTTTTCGTTTCGCAGCGGAGGCGAGCAAGCGGAGGCTCGCGGCAAATTCTTGAATCGCCTCACCGAGACGCGCGCGCAACGCTCGCTTGGCGTTTATCCGGCGGCGCAGGATGGCAAGCGCGCCTACTATGTGCTTACGTTGCGACCGGGCGCAGACATCGCGCAACTGCTGCCCAACGTTTCGCCGCTGCAGCGCCAACTGGACGTTGTGCTGCTCCACGAGGGAATCCTGGAGCCGGCACTTGGCATCACGCCGCTGGCGGTTACTTCCGAGAAGAACCTTACTTACGAGCGCGAAGCCTCCGCTGCCTTGCAGGCCGTTGACACGGGCGCGGCGCAGATCGCTTTTCTTCTGAACGCGTGCGATGTCGAGCAAGTGATGCGCATCGCTACCGCCGGCGAAGTCCTGCCGCAGAAATCGACCGACTTTTACCCCAAGCTGCTGAGCGGCATCACGATGTACCGGGTTGAGGACGGAACCAAGTAGCAGCCGGGCGAACCGATGTCAGAAGGACTTCGCTGCAGGAAAAAGCCGCAGGGCTGCGCGGACTCCGCCCTGCGCTACAGGAGGAGGACCCCCTCCCCCCTGTTTTTGTAAGTGCGTATTCTAAAGGACTTAAACCCAGGGGTGTCTGTAAGTGCTGAATATAAAGGAGTTACAGGGACGGTTTTTGGCGAAAAGGGCCGTAATTTTGCAAGTGCGCATTCTAAAGAACTTAGAGGCGGTAGGAGCTGGAGCTGAGTTTTTCCAGGCTCAATATTGCGCAACTGATACTCTTTGTCAAGTAAATAATATAAGTCATTATTCGTCAATGAGATGCGGCCCAGTGGCCAACGAGGATGAGGAGAGGACGAGCCTAGATCGGGGCCTAAGCTCGTCGGCTGCCTCGGATTAGAAGAGCTTCAGGCGGAGGCCCCTGTCGCGAGCGCTGCACGCCCAGCCGCACGTCGCGCGTCGGTCACGTTGCCGCGATGCATGGTCTGGTGCAGGGCCAGCACGAGGAAGCTTTTCCCGTAAGTGGCGAACTCGTGCTCCAGTCCCTTGGGCGGCGCTTTCGTCGACTCGTCGAGATCTGTCTCGGTCAGCGACTCCAGAAGCTTCAGGTTTTGCTCGCGCAATTGCAGATACTTCGCTCGAACCTCGGCGAAGGGCGGATACGCGCTGGCATCGGCGACGGGTTCCGAGCCCTCGCCAAAGTGCTGTTGCCACTCTGCCGCGGGATTCTTGTCTCCGAAGAGTATGGCCGGGATCGAGCCCTCAACCAGCGTGAGGTGACCTAAGACCCATAGCGCGTGGCACCCGCCATTGGCAGTCGGAAACGTCGTTGCGGCGCCGCTCATCTCGTTGATTACGCTCATCACCGCTCCATTCGAAACGGTCAACGCGAACTTAATTGCGTCTTTCGTGTGCATTTTTTCCTCCTGGAATTGCACTCTCATCCTGTATTACGGCTCTGGAGCGGTCCGGGATACGTCGCCCCGGCAAAATGTTCAGGAAGGATCGGCGATGACCACGGAGGCCGCCGCCGGGAGAACCCACGGGCAATGCCAGTAGTCCACGATGCGCGCGATGTGCTGATCGATCACTTCGAGTCGAGCGACAGAAGCAGGCCTCCACTCGTCACGGTGTTGGTGCAGCGCGACGACGGCCAACTCGCCGTCCACTTCCGCGACTACCAGGCGCCACGGCACTTTCTGGCGGTCATAGTTCCTGAAGTACGGCGCTTCGTCGATGGGGCCGGCAAAGCGATCCAGGACGCGCAGTTGAGCGTCCGCGCTAATTAGTTCGCGGAGTCCATCCCAATCACGCTTATTGAATCGGTCGACGTAGAGATGCAAAAGCCGTGATAACTCTGGGCTTGCTTCGCGGTGTGATTTCTCCGGCTCTGGCAAGGCCGCCAACTTCGACCGGCCGCGGTTGAGCGCGGCCTTGACGCCGCCCACGGTGGAGCCGACGAGTTCCGCGATTTCTTCGAGCGTGTAATCAAATACATCCTTGAGCAGCACGCATGCGCGTTCCTTGGGAGGCAGGCTCATCACCAGCTGTTCGACCGCTCGACCAAGACCAAGGACAGGAGGATCGGCAGGCATTACGGAATCTGGATTCATAGCAGTAGTTTCGGCCTCAACGCGGACACCACGCCTCCGCAGGAAGTCGATGCATCGATTGTGCGCAATGCGGAACAGCCAGGGGGTAAGAGGACGGCTGTCGTCGTACTGGTCCAGCTTCCGATAAGCCTCGAATAGCGCATCTTGAACAACATCCTCGCCGTCCATCACCGATCCGGTCATCCGTGAGCAGTAGCGGTGCAGGCGCGGGCGGAGTTGCGTGATGGTTTCAAGGAAGGCGAGGTAGCGGGCCTCGAAGGGGCCGTGAGCGTCTATGTTAGGAAGGTTATCCATCTATATATATACGCAGCTGGGCGTCGTTAGGATACGGACAGATAGGATACGGACGGAACGACGATATACGCGCTGCGAGCCTGTACGGGCAGGCAGGTAGATAGTGAGCACAACGGCGTGCGGGCAATGCTGCGTGGCGAGGCAGCGGGGCTAGACTGGCGGGAGACGAGGTCGAGAGTATGAGACGCGCTTTGGTTTCGATGATGGTGCTGGCAGTGGCGCTGGTTGCGGCGCGGAATTTGGCTGCGCAACACAAGGGCGCCGGCGTAATAAGCGGGGTGGTGCTGGGACCGGATGACAAGCCGGTGCCGCATGCGAGCGTGACGTATCAATCGTCGGCGGGGATAGCGCCACACGCGGTGCACGCGGATTCGCAGGGACATTTTACGATCACGAAACTGCGCTCGGATAATTACGACTTGCGGGCTTCGGGCAGGGGCGTTTACAGCGAATGGGAGAAGAATGTGACGGTGCGCTCGGGGCAGACGAAGTCTGTGACGCTGCGGCTGATTTACGCGAAGCAGATTCCCAAGGCTTATACGAAGAGCAAGGCGAAGGAGTAGGGGCAGTCACTTCAGGGCCGTTAAAAAGGACTGATTGGAGTTAGCGAAGAATCCAGAACTGCTGTCCCTCCGGGACTCGAGAGAAGAAAGAGTGAGTCTCCCGCTCCCAGCACTGACGTGCTGGGCTAAATTCTTCGCTGTCCCTCCGGGACTCTATTTGCGTTATTGCAATAGGAGGTGGTGGAGTTGGGCGAGGTCGTCGGGGGATACGTCGGAGACGGCGCACATCTCCATGCCGGATTTGCGCCAGTCGATCCAGTGATAGCCGAGTTGGGAGCCGGAGAGCGGCTTGGAGTCGGGCTCGGTCGTGGGCCAGACGAAGACGTTGATGAGATGTTTGCGGCGGGCGTAGACGAGCACGGCTACGGTGCGGCCGCGGACTACGTCGAGGCGGCCGCCCTGCAACGGAAATCCTTCGTTCACAAAATCGTGGACAGGCGGAGCGAAATCGAGCTTGCCGTCGAACCACGGCTTTACCGTGTGCTGATCGGTCGACTGGACGTCTTCGAGATGGCCGGGCTGAAGCGAACGCAGATGCGCGTCCACGATGGCGGAAGCCAGCGCGGTTTCGCCTTGATTGCCGCGCAGTAGAGGGAGCAGCCGCCAGCCGAGAAACACGGCTAGGAGAAACGTGGCGGCTATGGCGAGCCAGCGCCAGGGAGCCGGATTTCTCATCGGTATGACCGAGGGGCTGGCGGAAGCGCCAAGCTGCTTTCGCACCTTTTCGCGCAGCGCCGCGGGAGCGCGCTCGTACAGGTTTGCGCGCTGGAGGGAAGAGCGCAGGTTTTCGTTGGCCTCGAGAGCGGCGACGCAATCGGGGCAGGAAATCAGGTGGCGTTCGAAATCGGCGGCGCGCGCGGCGTCTAGCTCGCCATCGAGATAACCATGGAGGACCGTTTGGGTGAGCTCACAATTCACGGCCGGCCTCCTGCTTGTGCCCCGTGGCGGGCTGTGGCGGACTGGGTAAGAACACGCTGCAAGCGCTGGCGGGCGCGGGCGAGGGCGGACATTACCGTGCCGATGGGAATGGAAGTGATGGCGGCAATCTCCTTGTAGGAGCAGCCTTCGAGTTCGCGAAGGATCAACACTTCGCGAAAACGGACGGGAAGCTCTTCAAGCGCGTGGGTGAGGCGCTCGCGATTGTCGCCGGCAATGGCCAGCGCTTCGGGCGTCACGCTCGGCTGCGGGTGCAGCTCTTCATCGAATTGAGTGGTCAAGTCCACGGAACGATTTTTCTCCAGCCAGGTATAGCAAGTGTTGCGCACGATCTGCAAAAGCCAGGCTCGGGCGTCGCCCCCGTGAAAGCCGCGGAAAAAGCGCAACGCGCGCAGCATAGCTTCCTGCGCGACGTCCTCCGCGTCGGCGCGGCCACGCAGCAGCCAGCGCGAGAGGTTAAAGGCGGCGTCGAGATGCGGCAGCACGAGCTGCTCGAAGCGCGCCCGGTCCTGCGAATCCAACACGTCCAAACTTGCCCCTTCGATACCTGCACTCATAGGAGGGAACCGCCTGGCCTTCGATTTTATTCCCGCTTTATGCGGATGACGCAACGAATTAAAAAATTCCGCGATTTGGAATAAGAGCGCCTTGCGCATGGTCTGCATAAACGAAACACGTCCCAGAGCGGCGCGGGCATTTGCGGTGGGATTAAAACCCGCGCCGCTCTGTAAATGCGAACGGAGGCGTTCCAACGCGCGGACGTGTTCGGGAGAACAGAATGACGAAGATCGTGAGAGATGAGATCGTGCACGACCACAACGGGGACGGAATCGATCGTCGCGGGTTTCTGAAGTGCATGGCGTGGGCGGGAACGGGCGCGCTGTGCGTGATGCAGGGCGGCGTGTTGAAGTCGTACAGCTTGAGCCGGCTTTCGGATTTGGGAGCGGGCGCGGCGGCAGCGGGCGAGCTGAGCTTCGTGCAGATCAGCGACAGCCACATGGGATTCAGCAAGCCGGCGAATCCGGACGTGGCGGGAACGCTCAAGGCCGCGGTAGACAAAATCAACGCGCTCTCGGGGGCGCCGGAGTTTTTGCTGCATACGGGGGACATCAGCCATTTGTCGAAGCCGGAAGAGTTCGACACTGTGGACCAAATTTTGAAAGCGACAGGCAAGGAAGTTTTCTTTGTGCCGGGCGAGCACGACGTCTTGAACGATGACGGCGCGCAATTTCGCGAGCGTTACGGAAAGGGCGCGAAGGGGGCGGGCTGGTACAGCTTCGAGAAGAAAGGCGTGCACTTCATCGGGCTGGTGAACGTGATGAACCTGAAGGCCGGCGGACTGGGAACGCTGGGGCACGAACAGCTCGAGTGGCTGGAAGACGACGTGAAGCAATTGAAGTCGAGCACGCCGATTGTGGTGTTCGCGCACATTCCACTGTGGACGGTGTATCCGGAGTGGGGATGGGGGACGGACGATAGCGCGCAGGCGTTGGCGTATCTGAAGAAATTCGGCTCGGTGACGGTGCTGAACGGGCACATCCACCAGACGATGCAAAAGGTGGAAGGCAACGTGACGTTTCACACCGCGGCTTCGACGGCGTTTCCGCAGCCGCAACCGGGGAAAGCCGATTCGCCGGGGCCGATGAAGGTGCCGGCGGAGCAGTTGCGAAGCGTGTTGGGAATTACCGACGTGAATTATGTTCGCGGGCAGCATGCGTTGGCGGTGGTCGACTCTTCGCTGGCGTGAGCGGCGGAAGAGCGCGGCGTAGCGAAATTCATTCTGAGAGAAATTAGAAAGGAAGAAAAGTCATGAGGAGAAGTGTGTGGATTTTGATTTTGGCGGCGCCGATCGTTTTGGCGGCCGCGCAGTTGGTACGCGATTCAAGAGGCTTCACGGCGAGTGCGGCAGAGGCACCGGCATCGAGCCCGGAGGTGAAGATCGATAACTTCAGCTTTGGGCCGGCGGCGCTGACGGTGGCGGCGGGAACGACGGTGACATGGACGAATCGCGACGACATCCCCCATACGGTGGTCAGCGACGATAAGGTGTTCAAGTCCAAGGTGCTGGATACGGATGAGAGGTTTTCGTTCACGTTCACGAAACCGGGAACGTACAGCTACTTCTGCTCGGTGCATCCGAAGATGACGGGCAAGGTGGTGGTGCAGTGACGAGCGTGGCGAAGGCGTTTGACCCCGGGACGGTGCTGCTGGCGAAACACGCGCAACACGTCGTGCTGGTGCACTTCCCGATCGCGCTGTTCATTACCGGAGTGGCTTTGGGTTGGGCCGGCCGGTGGACGAGGCGGGAGGCGTTGGCGCAGGCAGGCTATTACAATTTGCTGATTGCGGCGGCTTCGACGCTCCCCGTTATTGTTACAGGTTTGCTGGCCTGGCGATTCCAATTGGAGGCGCAGCGGCTGAAAGGGATTCTGCTGTTGCATCTCGTAATGGGCTGTGCTTCGAGCGTGCTGATTTGCGCGACAGGGTGGCTGCACTTTCGGGCAGGGCGACGAGGCGCGGCGCTGCCAGGATACCTGCGGATGGTCGAAGGCTTGGCGGTGATCGCTGTGGGATTAACGGGGCATTTGGGAGGCTTCTTGAGCGGCGTGAACGGCGGCCAATAGATGATAAGTATAGTTATTGCAATGAGTTGCGGTGATGCTGGGGCGCCGAACGAGTAGAGCGCTAGTACCACGACCCCCGTACCCTGTTTAGTGGCTCGGGTGGCCCATTGAGGCGCGCAGATCCGATCCGTAATGTGCGGAGAACGGGTTGGGGGCCGCGCGGGGACAGCGGCCTCGAAAGGGGTCGTGTGCGAGCTACCCAACCCGCCAAGTTCTTCCCTCCAAGCGCTCACGCCAGCCACGAGGTTGGCGTGAGGCAGGCAAAGCCAGAGTAGCCCTACCGACAGCGCCAATGCCGGCGGATCCATGAAAAAATAGGAACCTGAAATGCCATTATTATCAGCCGGCTTCGCGGAAGCGAGGCCGACGCTGAGCGTTTTCAGGGACTTGCGTGGCGAGGGGCTTGGGTTGACTGAGCGATTTGCGGGACATCTGGCGTGTATGGCGGACATCGGCCGAGCGGTGGTGTTTCTGCTCGGTGTGCTGCTGACTTTTGCGGCAGGGCTATCGGCGTCGGAGGCGGCTGGCGCGGCCACGATGAGTTTGAAGCCCACCACGGTTGCGGCATTCGACGAATATGTGAAGTTGACCGATGCGCGGAATAGCGATGAACTGCGGCGCGGGACGAATCTGTTATGGATTGATGGCTTGCCGGAGAGCGAGCGAGCCCAGGCGTATGAGGAATTGAAGCGCGGCGAAGTCAAAATGCAGAGGATGGAGACACGGGAGAACGGAGAGAATATCCGGTGTCCCGGCGGGATGATCCATCATTGGGTTGGCGTGGTTTTTATTCCGGGGGCGAAGCTGCAGGACGTGTTGCGGATCGTGCAGGACTACGACCACCATGCGCAATATTACGGTCCGGACGTGGAGCGATCGAAGATCGAGGAGCACGACGGTGACCACTTCCTGGTGTTCCTGCGCTTTCGGCGGCACAAGGTGATCACCGTGGTGCTGAACACGCGGCACGATGTGCGCTATTTTCGCGATTCGGAGATGCGGGAGCATAGCCGCAGCTCGGCGGTGCATATTGCGGAGGTGGAAAACGCCGGCAAAAACGGCGAGCGCGAGAAATCGCCGGGCGAGGAGGGCGGATTTTTGTGGCGCATGGAAACGTGGTGGCGGATGGAAGAGCGGGACGGCGGAGTCTACGTACAGAGCGAGGTGGTGTCGTTGACGCGGGACATTCCTGTCGGCCTGGGGTGGCTGATCGGGCCATTTGTGACGAGCATACCGAAGGAGACGCTGACATTTACGCTGGACGCGACGCGAAAAGCGGTGCGGGCGCAACGCTGACCAAGCGAACTGGTTTCCTAACGTCTTGGGCGCCGATCCCCGGCGCTAAGCGCCACTCCAACTCCCGGTGCCACGTACTTGCTGAGTTACGGGGCTTCTCATCGTCGTGGTCGGACAGTATACTCCGGGCAACTAAGGGCTTTTCCAGGGGATTTCCATGGCCGATACCAAGGGCGCGAAACGCGCGCGCGAGATCGTGCCGGACCGCGCGGACGATTTTGCAAAGGCATTTTACGCGCTGAAGATGGTGTTCGCGAAGTACGAGAAGTATCTGCACGTCAACGCAGACACGCGAGAAAAATATTATCTGGAAACGCGCTTGCCGAGCTACAAGGGCAAACCGCTTTTTTTCGGCGCGGTGGTTCGCGGGCGGGCGTACGTGAGCTTCCACCTGATGCCGCTGTACTGGGAGCCGTCGTTAGCAAAGGGCATTTCGGCCGGGCTGAAGAAGCGGATGCAGGGGAAGACCTGCTTTAATTTTTTGGCGCCGGATGCGGCGCTGTTTCGCGAATTGGGAAAACTAACGAGCCGCGGTTTCGCGCTGTACAAGCGCAAGAACTTGCTCTAGGTCGTTCTTACCGAAGCGAACCCACCTTGAGTGCGCCGGGGGCGGGTGCCCTGTGTCGTGCGGAGTGGGGACCGATGTGGAATACTTGAGATTTCGATTCCACTTCGGGAGCTCTCATGCCTCGCTATCTCACGCAGCACACGCTCGCATGCCTAACGCGCCAGGGCGCGGAAAACCTGGCGCAACGAATGCAATCAGGCGGAACGGCACACGCGGAGCGCGTGCTGGTCAACATGCTGGAAGGGAAGATGTTCGTGGAGTTCCGCGCGGAGTCGCGAGAGGCGCTGGAAGCCTGGCTGAAGACGGAAGGCATGCACTTTGACTGGCTGGTGCGCATCGAGTGGGAGACGCGGGCGCAGGATGGCAAGCTCTACTCGGCCGATTGAATGGGCGGGCAAGCTTCGCTTGCAAGGAACCGCGGAGACGCCAGCAGCTACGTTAACCCGACTCTCGTGGACCCGGCGCTCGCGAGGAGGTTCACGATATAGCACAGCGGGTAGAACGATTTTGTTCGCGCAGCCGGGACTCCGATAGTCTTCTGCCAGAGCATTCAATTCCGGACGAAGAAAGGCGCGAATGGCGAATTTGCGCTTTGTCGTTTCGCTGACCACGAAAGAGAACGATTACCAACTCGAACAGGCTGCCTCGGCGCAGGCTGCAGCGCGGAAGCTTGGCGTGGATTTGCAGATTCTGTACGCCGACAACGATGCGATCACGCAGAGCACGCAGTTGCTCAAGGCGATTCAATCGGACGCAGTGTTGCGTCCGCATGCGATCGTCTTTGAGCCTGCGGGGGGCACGGCGTTTCCGCAGGTGGCGCAGGCGGCGGTGAGCGCGAAAATTGCGTGGGCCGCATTGAACCGCGAAGCAGATTACATTCCTAAACTGCGGAGGTCGGCGCAGGTCCCGGTCTTCTCGATCAGCTCTGATCACAAGGAAATCGGCCGCATTCAGGGCCGGCAATTTGCGGCGCTGCTGCCGACGGGCGGTTCCATCCTGTACATTCAGGGACCGACGGAAACGTCCGCGGCGCGGGATCGCACGGCGGGCATGCAGATGACGGTTCCACACAACGTGCAAGTCATTTCGCTGCGGGGACGTTGGACGGAGGTAAGCGCGCAGCACGCGGTGGAATCGTGGGTGCGGCTGAACGCTACGAACAAAGTGCAGATTGATGTGGTGGGCGCGCAAAACGATCTGATGGCCACCGGCGCGAGGAAAGCGTTCGAGAGCGTATCGAATATCGCGGATAGAGAGAGGTGGCTGCGCCTTCGCTTTACTGGGGTCGACGGGCTGGCAAAGACCGGCCAGGCTTGGGTGCGCACCGGCACACTGGCGGCGACCGTTGTGGTACCCACGAACGCGGGTGAAGCGATATCGATGCTGGTGGAGGCACTGAAAACTGGGAAAGATGTGCCCGAGCGGTCGCTTACAATGCCGGAGTCGTTTCCGGCGATTGAGAAACTCAAACCGAAGGCCGAGAACGTTACGCCGATTATGTAACTGAAGGCGCGCGGCGATTTGGTCGTGAAGCGAGTGGTGTCCTCCGTTTGCTTCAACGCATAACACAAAAAATACAGAGCATCGTCCCTGCAGCTTGCGGGCGCCCTTCGGCGTTGACTTTGCGATTCGTTGACAGCGGAAGCGGCCCGGGATAGTTTCTGTCTGGCGCCTGGTGTGCGCACCAGACAAGCGAGACGCCTGAAGGAGCGAGACATGCGGCGAGGTATAGCCATCGCAGTGGTCTGCAGCGTGATTGTTTTCGCGGTCGTCGCGGCGTCGATGACGCCAAAAACGGACGAGCGGCTCAAGGGCGCTTTTCGGCGCCCGGCGGTCAACGGCTGGACGTTCGTGCACCTGGAGGGAACGCCGGCGCAGATCGGGTATCAGCATGGGTATCTGCTGGCTGCTGAAATTCAGGACCTCTACAAGGTCTACGCGCTCGAGCTTACGCACGACAACGGTAAGGACTGGAATTTTTTCAGGGACGCGGCGAAAAATATTCTTTGGCCTCATGTGGAGCAGGAATACCGCGAGGAGATGCAGGGAATCGTCGACGGAGTGAACGCGCAAGGCGGGAAGCTGGACATCTGGGACATCGTGACGCTCAATGCGGCGATGGAGTGGAGCTACTACGTCGATCAGTATGATAAGGCGCACAAGGTTGCGTCTCTGCCCACCGTAACGGCGGGGGATCACTGCAGCGCATTTGTCGCGATTGGCAGCTACACGAAAGACGGCAGCGTGGTGATCGCGCACAACAACTGGACCAGTTATCTGGACGGCGCGCGGTGGACGATGGCATTTGACGTCGTGCCCGCGAGCGGCTACCACTTTGTAATGGATGGGCTGCCGGGGCTCATTCACAGCGGCGACGACTTCGGGTTGAATTCGGCGGGGATTGTCATCACGGAAACCACGATTACTGCTTTTCACGGCTTCGACAACAATGGCGTGCCGGAATTTGTGCGCGCGCACAAGGCCATGCAGTACTCCGCGTCGATCGATGATGTGGCGCGCATATTCAAGGAGGGAAACAACGGCGGCTATGCAAATGACTGGCTGATCGCCGACACGCGCAAGGGCGAGATTGCCAGCCTGGAGCTTGGGCTGAAGAATGTGACACTGGACCGCAAGACGGACGGGTACTTCGTGGGGTCCAATTTTCCGATTAATCCGAAGCTGGCCGCGGAGGAAACGGATTTTCCCGTTGATGACCCGGGCGTCAGCGGCAACGCGCGCCACAAGCGATGGGAGCAGTTAATGGTTGAAAACAAGGGCAAGATTGATGTGAAGCTTGCGGAGCAATTTCTTGCGGATCATGTCGATAGCTTCACCGGGAAGACCGAGCCAAGCGAGCGAACGCTTTGCGGGCACGTGGAATTGTCGCCGCGCGGCATGGGCGCGTGGCAAACGCCGTTTGGCACGGCGGGCGCGGTGCAGAACAAAGCTACAGACACACAGATGGCCGCAAAGATGGAATTTACCGCCGCTGCCGGCCACGCCTGCGGCATGGACTTCCTCGCGGCCAAGCACCTCCAGCAGCACCCCGAACAATCTTGGGAAAAGCCTGCGCTTCGCGACATGAAGGCGTATCCCTGGACGACCATCTCCGCTCAGAAATAGAAACCATCGTCGTTCCGCGCGGGCTTCCATGCTAGGCTGGTGTTAGCTCCCGAAGGGAATTTGCCGTGGAGATTATCGTAGATCTACCCAATGATCTTACCCGACGCCCCGACCCCGCTCGCGAGGCTTTGGAAGCGCTGGCTATCGCTGGATACCGCACGGGTAAGCTGAGCGCGCATCAGGCAGGCAAGCTTCTTGGGTTCACGTCCAGATTCCAATTCGAGGGTTTCCTCAAAGCGCGTAACATTCTTGATCATTCGTATAGCCCTGAAGATCTGGCCGACGATGTGAATACATTGCGCGACTTGCCCGAGAATTCAGAGTAGCGACAACTGATCGGTATGATCGTCGTCGCTGATGCTTCTCCTCTGAACTATCTAATACAAATAAATTGTGAAGGCTTACTTTGCGACCTATACAGGAGGGTTTTGGTTCCCGCCCCTGTCATCGAAGAGCTAGGTCATCCCTCGGCTCCGGCAGCCTGGCTGTTGCGTCTTCCGTCGTGGATCGACGTGCGCGTCGTGAGCTTTCGTGAGGATGCGACCATGGAAGCACTCGACCGCGGTGAAAGAGAGGCCATTCAATTGGCTGAGGAGCACCACGCAAACTTGCTCTTGATTGATGAACGACTCGGTCGCTCGGAAGCCAAGCGTCGAGGCATTCCCACCACAGGAACTCTCGGTATATTGCTTGCCGGCGGAAAGCGTCGCCTGATCGAACCGGAGCTAGCTTTTCAACGTCTAGTTGAACAGACGAACTTTCGCGCAACCCCGGAACTCAGAGAAAGTTTTCGTGAGCGGTGTCGTGAATTCCAGCAGCGAGAGTAAGCCTCAATTCGCATTTGGTGACTGGCTGAGCTGTTGCAGATTCTCGCGGGCTAACTCATGGTTGGGATTTAGTTGCAGGGCGCGCTCGTAGTGCAGTTTTGCTTGCTTGACGTCGCCGATTTCCGCGAAGGCGCTGCCCAGATTCGCTTCGGCGTTGGCATCTTCGGGATTGATGCGCACGGCGGCCTGAAACTGTGCGAGTGCACCGCGAAAATCGCCGAGCGAAGCGAGCGCGTTGCCCAGGTTGTAGCGCGCATCGAAATAATTCGGGCGCGCATTGAGCGCTGCGGTGAGATGCGGAATGGATTCCTCCGTGCGGCCCGCCGCGAGCAACGCGGCGCCGAATGCGTTGTTCACCGTCGGCTCATTCGGGCGAATGCGGTTGGCCTCGGCGAAATGCGCCATGGCTTCGCCGATTTCACCGCGGCCCATCAGCAAAGCCGCCAAGTTGTAATGCGCCTCGAAATCTTCCGCGTTCTTTTGTAAGTTGTGCCGCGCCATGGCTTCCAGAATCTCCGCTCTGGGGTCGTTTTTTACCGCAGCAGAATCTTCCGGCAGCACTTGAAGCCAAAGATGAGCCATTTCGTCCACCGCGCGGTTTCCTGCAACGACGCGCTGTGGCGGATGATTCGGATTGCGCACGTTACCGTCGGAATTGTCATACACAAACTTCATCGAAATCGTGGTGCCCTTGGGCAATTTTACCGGCTGGGCGTAGCGATACACCGCCTGCCAATTAAGATTCCAATCGGGAATATGAATGAGCGTCTCGGATCGTCCATTCGGCAATTTCGCAATGGCTTGCAAATCCCTGCCGAGATAATGCGCGTGGGGATAAATTGCAAGCACGTTCACGTCCGAGGGCAGCATGAATTCGTCGGTGACGACGAAATGTTTTTCGCCCGGAGGAATATCCAGCATGCGATCGTTTTCCAATTGCAGAAGAACTGGGTGCATGGTGGCTGGCTTGTCCGTGAAATACAAACCTAGCGTCGGCTGAATCGTCTCCGGCTTACCGGAAGGTTGCAGATGGGCGTTGAGAATCAGGTCCGTGTCCTTGTCCAACCGCAAGGCCATGCCGTCCGGTTCGACGTAGGGAATCGAGCCTGGCTTCCAAAATAAAAAATGGCTATCGGGATCAAAGGCTTCGGACTCGATGGTCAGTTCCATGCCGCCGAAGCCAGCGCCGGGCTCCGCCTCTTGGCGCCGGCCGCTCTGCTGGCGGTCCACCAAAACATTGGCGTGATGCACAAGCCGCTTGTCGCCGGGGCGAATCTCCATCGCTTTCAGCCAGCGCGTGCGATCCACGGGTGCGCGAAACACGAAGTTCCAGTAATTGTCCGAGCCGCTCGCGGGCAGCGCATACGCTTTTGCCGCTTTCACGATGACGTCCGGCTTGCCGAGTTGCCACCCTTCCACAAATGTCGGCTTCGCCGGCAAATCCTTGGGATTCCCTTCGAGTGCGCCTTGCTCCACCCAAGCTTGAATTCGCGCAATTTCGTCCTCCGACAATCGGAGGTCGTCCGCGAATTTCAGGTCGCCATCTTCCGGTAGCCACGGCGGCATGAAGCGCGTCTTCGTGACAGCCTCGATCTGGCGCGCATGGGATTTCGCATCCGCATAGGTCAGCAGCGAAAACGGGCCAGCCTCGCCGGGGCGATGGCAACGCGCGCAAGTGCGGTAAAGAATAGGTGCGATGTCGTGGTTGAAGGTAATCTGCGACTGGGGCGCGGTGTTCTGTGTTGAGGGTGTTTGCTGCGCCGGTGCCTGGCCGCCCGGGGCGATGGCCAGCCACACGACGCAAACCGGCGGCAAAAATCTTAGGACTAATTTCTGGGGCGCAACGGTCATTCGAGATCCGAGATGTAGCAGCCCACCGCGGGCGTCGCATTCGCGCTTGTCGTTTTTCCCGAGATGGCAAATTCCATGGCGTCCGCCAACTCGTGCGTCGTCGCACTCTTTCGCGCGTGGCCAAAATCTTCGTACAGATTGTCAATTCGGCCGTGATACACCAACCGCCGGTTGGAGTCGAACACCGCAGCTTCCGGAGTGATCTGCGCCAGGCTCTGTTTCACCAAGATGTGCTGCGGATCACGTAGCGCGGGAAGCGTGTAACCGAACTCACGATCATGCTTGCGAATCGAATCGGCGGTTTCCTTCTTGCTCGGATAAACCAGGAAGAATGCGGCCTTGTTGCGATGTTGCGCACTGAGCTGCTGAATCGTGGGAGCGTAGCGGTTTGAAATCGGACAGTCCGTCCGCACAAAAAGCAAAACGACTACTTTACCGTGCGCGGCCCGAAATGGATCAAAGGGTTTGCCCTCGAGATCGGTGGCGAAGCCCTGTGAATTATTCGAAATACTAGGCGTGCTCCCGATGCATAGCACCACGATCGCCACGAACAATCGGGAAAAAGATCGGACGGCCTGAAGCCTCTCGCCCATAGGTTCACAAATCGGAACGCGGAAATGTTACTGCGGGCAAAAATGGTTGTCCATTTGGTTGTTTAACGGAAACGAAGCGGCCGGTCAACTTGGAAAGGCAGATTCGCTACCGTAGCTGCCCGGGTTCAATACCTTGCTTGCGCGCGGCGTCAAAAACCGCATCCATTTTCGCCGCGAGCAATCTCCTCTTTTCCTCGAGCTTCCGCACCTGGTCTTCGACCGGTTCCGTGCTGTAGCGCTTGTGCATCTCGAGGCCATTCGCACCTGACGCCTCGCCTTTGCTGAAGCTTTTCAGGTCTGCAATCTGTTTGTCGAGGTTAGACAGTTGCGCCCGGAAAGCTGCGAGTTGCTTTCTGAGGGCGGCCACCACCTGAGGACTCACTGGCTTCGCGGCGGAACTATTCGCGGGTGAACTATTCCTTGCATTGCCCACCTGTGAGATCGCGCTCCCGCTCACCTCTCCCAAATTTTCATTGGTCCAAACTTTCTTGGTTTTCTTGCGCTCTGCTGGCGACTCGTCCGCGGTCGTCGATTCCTGTTCGCTCGCCTTCTGCGGCGATGCTTGCGACTGCGATGATGGCGAATCCTGTAAAGGCAATGCGGAAGTGTGCGTTGCCGCAGCGGAGTGAAAGGCCGAGATGAGAGCCCCTGTTACCAGGATAAGCCGGCGGTTCACGACGCCAGAGTATCAGGGATATGTCTTCGCGGAAGTGGATTTGCCCAACTCGGCACGGATGGCCTGCAGCGCTTCCTTGGGAGGACCGATTCGGTGGTATTGCGAATAAGTTGTGCGCTCGTGCACGGCAAAGCTCAAGAAAAAGCGGCGCCCATCGAAGTCGTATTGCGAATAGGTCGCGAACCACAGCCCAGGCGCAATCTCATAGCGGTCCTGCACCAAGTGGCTGCCTTTGTAGATCTTCGCCAGGAAGCCGCCAATGGAAATGTCCTCGATGACTTCGAGCTCCGCGCGCGCCAATTGTGCCGCATCTTCGTCTATCCACAGGTAACCGCGCACCTTGGGAAAAATCGAAGTGGCTCGCGATGTCGGTTTGTATGCCGGATTCGGGACCACGCGGTACTTCGACAGCATCCGATCGCCGCGGGGTTCGCGCTCAACAAACGTATAGATAAAAGCGGTGCGCGTCGCGTCGAGCAGGTCCGAACGCTCTTTCTGTTTCTTCGCGATTTTCTCGTACGCTTCGCGCTGTGCCCGCCCCTCTTCGGCGGCCCAGGATAGCGAGCGTTCCAGTTTCTCAAGCTCTGCCCGGTAAGCCGCTGCATCGACAGGCTTCCCGTTCGGCCCCACCGGAATGCGATCGACTCCCGTTCCCGCAGGGACCGCCCGCGTAATTTTGACCTCCGGGGGCTGCGACCCAGCCGTGGATTTCTGGATTTCCTGGCGCTCCAGCCGCTCATAGGTGAACTGAGCGAGATCATTCTTTTTCTGATTGGCGATCACGCGCTCGAGCAGCGCTTGTTGTTCTTGCAGTTCGCTTTGTAGGACCGGAGCTGGGGACCCATCCTGGGCCAGCAAAGTTCCGCCGCCAGCCGCGATTAGAGACACCACAAAAATGGCCGTGAGCAAACGCATAGTTAGGTAGCGAGACCCTCCCGTCAAACTTTATATTGGATTCGGAACCGGGGCCGATTGTTGCACCGCATTGCGGCCAAACCAAGGTTACCCGAGCGCAGCCGGCATAAACGCAGCACCTTCAATCGGATACGAACCCTCCTCCCGCGCCCGTGGTCCGGAATTAGGGCAGAACCTCCGGCTAGGTTACATTTGGGGGATGGGAAAGCAAACTATCTCTTTTTACGTCTAAGCAAGCGTACGGAAACCTATCTGCCTGCTAACTCGTATTAAGATCAGGTAAGCGAAGCGAGTGAGGTTTCGTTGGGTGTAGCTCCCCTGGAAGGTTTGACGCGACTGCCACAGGTACCCGCTGTTGCGGGCGGACGCAGAGTTGCGCTTACGGGGTTTCGGGGCGCTGCCGTAACCATGGTGGAGACCATGCGGCTGGCGCTGGATGCCTTGCGGGCGCACAAGTTGCGCAGCTTTCTGACCCTCCTCGGAGTAATACTGGCCGTCACCACTCTCGTCGCCGTGATGAGCGTCGTCTCCGGGATGAACTTTTACGTGGCCGACCGGATTGCCAATCTCGGCGCCAATGTCTTCATCATCGATCGCTTCGGGATCATCACGAGCCAGGACGCGTGGGTCAAGGCCCAGAAGCGGCCGCTCATTACCATGGATGACTACGAGCGCATGCGCGACAACATAAAAACCGCGAGAGCTGTCGCCGCGCTCGACGACCACAACATTGACGTGCGCTCCGGAAACGAGCGCCTGGAAAACACCGATGTGATGGGTGTTTCCTATAATTACGCGGAAGTGCGCAATATTAATGTCGCGCAAGGCCGCTTCATCAACCAGACGGATGACGACCATCGCGCGGAAGTTGTGTTCATCGGCGCGGATGTGGCGGACAGGCTTTTCTCCAATGTCGATCCCATCGGGAAAGTTGTGCGCGCGGAAACGCATGAATATCAGGTGATCGGAGTTGCGGAGCGGATCGGCAGCGCGTTTGGCCAGTCGCAAGACAATTTCATGATCATCCCGCTGCACACCTTTGAAAAGGAACTGCATCGTCCGCGCGACTGGGTGGGGATCTTCGTGCAGGCCGGCAGTGCGGAAATGATGAGCGCGTGCGAGGACGAAGCGCGCATGCTGATGCGGGCATGGCGTCACCTGCCGTATGAGGCGCCGGACAATTTCGCCATCCTGGGTTCTGATTCGATTATGAAGCTGTGGCACGACTTGACTGGCACGCTCGCAACCGTCGCCGTCGGGCTGGTGAGCGTGTTCCTGGTCGTCGGCGGGATCGTCATCATGAACATCATGCTGGCCAGCGTCACCGAGCGAACGCGCGAGATCGGCATTCGCCGGTCGCTTGGCGCGCGCAAGAAACATATTTTGCTGCAATTTATGATGGAGTCCGCGGTGCTCGCCGCCACCGGCGGAATCATCGGCGTCTTGCTCGCCTACGGCTTGGTCGGGCTCGTGGGAGCAACGACTTCCATCCCGGTGAAAACGCCGCTAAGCGCCGTCATCGTTTCACTGTGTGTTTCCACCGCGGTCGGCCTCTTTTTTGGGATTTATCCGGCGACGCGCGCGGCGAAATTGGATCCCATCGAGGCGTTGCGGGCTGAGACCTGAAGTCTGAAAGACAAAAATGGCGCAGGCATACGGCGAAAATCTCAAGCAAGCGATGGACACGCTTCGCACGCATAAGATGCGCAGCGGTCTCACCGTTTTTGGCGTTGTCCTCGGCGTCAGCGTCATTATGCTGGTGGCCGCGCTGATCACCGGCTTTGACGAAGCCATTCAGGAAAACATCAAGCAGTTCGGCGCCGACACCGCTTTCATATCCAAATGGGACCAGGGCTTCCATGGCGGGAATCGTCCGCTGGAAGAGCGCATGCGCAAGCCATTGACCGAGGAAGATTCGCAAGCGCTAATTGCCGGTTGCCCTGCGGTGAAAAATGTCACCACCTTCTTGCAGACCGGCTGGATGCAGCAGCACACGGTGCGCACGAAGGCAGGTGAAGTCAGCGCCGTTGATTTTCGCGGGGTGCAAGCCAATTTCGGCCAGGTGTATGCCAATGCCGCGACGCTCGCCGGGCGTTTCATCAGCGAAGGTGACGACTTGCACCGCGAAAAGGTGGTGATGCTCGGAGAAAACGTCGCGCCGGTGCTGTTCCCCAGTGGGGATGCCATCGGCAAAGACGTGATGATCGATGGGACTGATTTTCGCGTGATCGGCGTCGTGGAAAAGCCGAAAGGCGGATTTGGCATGGGCGATGAAGATCGCCGCGTGCTGATTCCTTTCAACACGTTCAGAAAAACGTATCCGTCCGCCGATGAGATCAACATGCGCGTGCAGGCGTATGCGGGCATGTTGGATCAAGCCGTCGATCAGGCTACAGAAGTGCTGCGGCGGCGCCGCAACGTGCCCTACAACGGCAAAGACAATTTTTCGATTCGCACGGCGGCTCAGGAAGTGGAGGAGTTTCACAACATCATGCTGATGGTGTACGTCGCGACGATTGTGCTCAGCGGCATCGGACTGCTCATCGGCGGTGTTGGCGTGATGAATATCATGCTGGTGAGCGTCACGGAACGTACGCGCGAAATCGGCGTACGCAAAGCAATAGGCGCCAAGCGCAGCGACATTACGTGGCAATTTTTGCTCGAGGCCATGACCCTGACCGCTTCCGGCGGCGTGATCGCGCTCGTCCTGGTCAACGGCCTGGTGCTGCTTTTTCGCCTTACGCTGCAATGGCGCGGCGCCGTTCCCGTCTGGGCGGCCACGGCCGGCGTGGTCGTCAGCGTGAGCGTAGGGCTAATCTTCGGCGTGTGGCCCGCGATGAAAGCCGCCAGACTCGACCCAGTTGAAGCCCTCCGGTACGAATAGTTCGCAGGCCTAGGCGGAGACTGACGACAAAGCCTGCTCGGCAAAATGCTTTGCGCCGGGTTTGCCGGCGAGGACGAGCGCGGCCCACTCTGCGGCAGCTTTCGAAAGACGGATGGATTCGCTGGTGAGGGATTCAGGCCCTCCAGAATCGGCGTTCCCAAAGAAAATTCGGTCCAGGGGCTGCGCGGCGGCTAAACGATTTCTTGTGAGTTGACCCGGCACGGCCATGAACATGGGATGGCCGCGGCGATAGAGACGCACTTCAATGGGATTGGCGTCGAACTCGGGCATGAGTTTTTGGAAATCGGCAAGCACACGAGCGGCGAGATTCTTGCAGTTGTTCTCGTCGAGCAGTGTGAAACGCTGGCTCTCGCGTAGCGGCGTGTAGAAGGTGAGGATGTTGTGCTTTTGCCGGTAACCCGGCGTGTTGCGCACCGTCCAGTCGGCGACGATGAAGTCAGTGAAGGAATTTCCGGGGCACCAGGTATCGAAGCCGCGATTGTAAATGGGCTTGTCAAAGATGAGATTGACGACCGGGTAGGGAATGTAACGCGTGCGGCGCATGGCGGCTGTTTGCCCTTCCGGCAGTCCGCTGACCAGGCGCGAGGCGATAAGTTTCGGGGTGCAGAGGATTTACTCGAGACGGTAGCAAGCTTGCCCTCCCGATAGTACGTCACGAGTACTTCATTTTTCCCAGGTGAGACGGAGACGACGGTGGCATTGTCCACCAGCCGCTCCCGGTACTGCGGCTGAAGCACCTCGACCAGTTTGTGAGTGATGCGGCCTAGACCACCAGGAAGAATGACGCGCCGATCATTTCCGGAAGCGATGTATTGCAGGGAAGCGATGCCAATAAATGCCGAGGTGTCTTGCGCGGTCGCGCCCCAGTTCGAGGGACCATAACCGTCCCACCATTGCTGGATTTCGGGCGCATAGGGCGCCGTGTATTTGGTGAAAGGCTCAGAGTCCAGTTCCGCGAGGCGCCCGCGAACTTGAATTCGGAGCATGTCTTCGCGAAATCTGCGGAAGCTTTCGCGGACTTCTTTCGAATAGGGCAACTGATCGATGCCCGATTTCCACGTGTCGGGAATAAATGTGTTGTTGACGATCGTGGGATCGGGATTGTTGACCGGAAGAAGCTTGAGACCGATCTCAGTGGAGAGTTGATCGCCATAGTCGCCTTGGTCGGCAAATGCCGAGCCGGTGGCGAACGGCTGGCCTTCAAATTCTTCCTGATATGCGTTGCCGCCGAAGTGGTCCTCTTTTTCGAAAAGAAGAAAATCCTGCCCGCGCAGGAAATAAGCAGCAGAGAGGCCGGCCACGCCGCCACCGATAATAACGATGGCCGCTTTTTGCGTGGCGGAAGGGACTTCGAATCGATGGCCGTCGCGCAGTTGGTGGCAAACGTCGAAGTGTTCGCTGTGGATGAGCGGCGTCGTTACAGAATCGGGAGCAGCGGTGAGAAGTGTGGAATCGATGGGGCAGCCGGTCGTGACAGAACCGGCGACGACGTACTTGATGAAGTCACGGCGAGAATGCGACATGCGATCTCCTAAGGGCGTTCCAGAAGTTCCTGGGCTTGCGTGCCGATAGTTCTGGCGCGCAGGCGATACCAGACGACGATCAGCGCCACGGAAGCTGCGAAAATTAACGTCGAGATGGCGTTGATTTCGGGAGTGATGCCGCGGCGTAGCCGTCCCCAGATTTCGAGGGGCAGGGTATTGTCGCGGCCAATCAGAAAAAAAGTAACAGCGATTTCGTCCATCGAGAGAGTGAAGATGAGCAGTCCGGCGGCGATGAGCGACAGCTTGAGATTGGGCATAGTGACGCGCCAGAAGGTTTGCCAGGGCGTGGCGCCGAGGTCGAGCGAAGCTTCTTCCTGAGCGCGATCGAGTTTCTGCAGGCCGGCGAAAAGTTCGGTGGTCGCGACGGAGATGAGCGCAGTGCCGTGGCCGAGAAACACGGTGAGCAGGCTGAGCTGCATTCCCGCGAAAACGGCAAACATGAGCAAGGAAAGGCCCGTGATAATGCCTGGGAGAATAAGCGGAAGCAGGACCAGACGGCGGAAGTGAGCTTTGCCCGGAAAGCTGGTGCGGTCGAGCGCTAGCGCTGCAAACAGGCCGAGAGTGAGCGATAACGCGACGCTCGCCGCGGCTACGGTGAGGCTGTTTACGACGGATTCCCAGATAGCGGAGTCGCTGAATAGCTGACGATACCAGTCCAGAGTGAAATGGCGCGGTGGA